>Ga0193752_1000645_pt1 | contig 32163 bp, 30 predicted proteins | sample H1c1metaG_FD_144924 | JGI IMG/M metagenome (GOLD analysis project Ga0193752, IMG submission 144924) | Soil microbial communities from a riparian zone of the East river system, Colorado, United States - H1c1 | ecosystem: Environmental > Terrestrial > Soil > Riparian zone | place: USA: East River... | reverse complement strand
AAATTCCAGAACTTTATTCCGCACCTGATATGGCGAAACGTCCTTCCATCCTGCTCATTTATACCGGTGGAACCATTGGTATGATCCGCGACCCGAAGTCGGGACAATTGAAGCCATTTAATTTTCTGCGCCTGCTCGACGAAATTCCTGAACTGTCGAAATTCAACATCAACATTCAGTCGCATAGTTTTCGTGAGCCCATTGATTCCTCCGATATGCAACCGGAAACCTGGGTGGAGCTCGCACACCTGGTTGAGCAGGAATACAGAAACTACGACGGCTTTGTGATCCTGCACGGTTCCGATACCATGGCGTACACGGCATCTGCACTGAGTTTCATGCTTGAAAACCTGGCGAAGCCTGTTGTACTTACCGGTTCGCAATTGCCTATTGGCACAATCCGCACCGACGGAAAAGAAAACCTGATCACCGCTATTGAAATTGCTGCCGCTCAAATAAAAGGTAAGGCCATCGTTCCGGAAGTCTGCGTGTATTTCGAATACAGGCTGTACCGTGGCAACCGCACCAATAAATTCAATGCCGAACATTTCCGTGCGTTTCATTCGCCCAACTACCCGTTACTTGCCGAAGCGGGTGTGCACATCAACTATAACACACCGAAGATTGCGCATGTGCCGTCGAAAAAACTGAAGATCCATACGTTGCTCGACAAGCAGGTTGCGATTTTAAAAATGTTCCCGGGCATTACCGCGGAAGTTGTGCACGCGATACTGAATGCAAAAGGAATCCGTGCGATCGTCCTGGAAACGTATGGCTCCGGAAATGTGACCACAGAAAAATGGTTCATTGCTGCGCTGGAGCAAGCGATCAAAAACGGAAAAATAATTCTGAATATCACGCAGTGCGCTGCAGGGCGTGTGGAACAAGGCCGTTACCAGACCAGTGCGGGACTGGCTAAAATAGGTGTGGTTGGCGGCGCAGACATGACAACAGAAGCAGCGATCACCAAACTCATGTTCCTTCTCGGTTCAGGTTCGGGCACGGCTTCAATAAAAAAACAACTCAGCATTTCATTGCGGGGCGAACTTACTCCGGCATAAAGTTGCGGATTCACTTCTTGCGGATCCGGTTTATAGTTCTATTTTTATTCAGGTAAAAAAAACCAGTACGCATTTTCATGAAACGCGCTGAACATCCTACAGCTACCTTCGAATTCAACAATAGTATTCTTTTGGTTACTGTCAGGGAAGACGTTGAACTGACTGCAGATGATGTACGCGTACATCACGAGATCGGCCAAACGCTTACCGGTGGAGTTCCGCATTGTGCGTTGTTCAGGGGGTCTGCCAATTCTTCCGCCACCAAAGACGCCATGAAGTATTCTGCGTATAACATTCCTCCAGGCAGAAAAGCAGAAGCCATCCTGGTCACTTCACTGGCCATCCGGTTGATCGGCAATTTTTTCGTGCGGTTCTATAAACCAAATATTCCGATCAAACTTTTCGATAACGAAGCCGATGCCCTGAACTGGTTACAGGTTCAACTCGAGGCGCACACCATTGACAAATAAAAAAGCCCTCCGTGAGGAAGGCTTTGTCTTATCTGATCTTAAGGAATTGTGCTTTCAGTTTTCACTTCTGGTACTTTTCCTTTTTAACAGGTAAGTCTGTCAACATAGATTCAATTCGTGTGCCAAAACGGTAATCACTGAATGACAAGTGGTTTTCTTCAAATCTCTTTTGGCATGTTGTGGTTAATCGTACACAGTTCGGGAATGAAACACCTGACGCGGTCATTCCACTCCTGCTGATTCCACCGCAAATTTTCATGGCACGTTTTTTCGATACACTTCATTGAACCAATACAACTACGCATGAGTGGGTTTGGAATACTAGGGGCCTTGTTTGTATCCGTTTTAATTACGCTGTTGTTCTCAAGGACATTTGCTCACCGCGGTCCGATCAAGGGAATGCTACTCTTTTTTCTCGTTGTGTTTATGGCCGCATGGGCCAGCCAACTCTGGCTGCGCCCGGTAGGACCAACTGCTCTTGGTGTGGCGTGGGCGCCGTTTACCTTCGTCGCATTCCTTATTGCCATTTTGCTGGTAGCCGCATCCTCAGCCGCAGGAAAAACAAGACCCAAAACAGACCCGGAAAATTTAACACCCGAAGAAGCCGCGCCTTTGTTTGCAATTGGTTTGTTTTTCTGGATCCTCCTGCTCGTTTTCCTGGCGGCAATCCTGCTGGGGTATTACAGTCAGCCCGACCCGGAAATTCTCGCGGTCTGAGTATAACCGAATACAGAACCATCGATGTATGTCGAAGCGCAATTATTATCTCGTCAACAGTATTACCCTTTACCGGTTGCTTGCCGCGCCCGTACTCGTGCTGCTTGTGTTCCTCGATCAATACGACATATTCAAGTGGATGCTCGCCATCAGTTTTTGCACCGATGCCATCGACGGTTATCTCGCGCGCAAATTAAAAGTAACGAGCAGCGTTGGAGCCAAACTGGATTCGATTGCCGACCTGCTCACTTTGATCGCAGCGCTGATTGCGGTGTACGTGTTCAAACCTGAATTCGTGGAGCGGCACCAGGCTATAATTATAAGTATGGTGGTGTTGCTGATCGTGCAGCATGTGCTGGCGATCTGGAAGTACAAACGCGTTTCCAGTTTCCATACTTACCTCGCCAAAGTGGCTATGTTTTTCCAGGGCTGTTTCCTGATCCTGTTGTTCCTTCTCCCGGAGCCGGCCTATTGGCTGTTCTATCCTGCTGCAGCGATTACGCTGCTGGATCTCGCCGAGGAAATTGTTCTCGTGCTTATTCTTCCCAAATGGGAAAGCAATGTGAAGGGGATTTATTGGGTTTTGAAGCGGAAGAAGGGGTCGGTGTAAAAACAAAATCCCCGCTTTTTCAAGCGGGGACTCGCATCTGATTCATTTGCGGAGACGATGAGATTCGAACTCATGATACGGTTTCCCGTATACACACTTTCCAGGCGTGCTCCTTCAACCACTCGGACACGTCTCCAATCAAAGTGGGGCGCAAATATAGGAAAGAGTTGGAATTTTCGGTTAGTGCCTAAGCAGGAAACGGTTGAAACCGTTAAGCTACTGAGCTACTGCCATTGCCGGGGGGGTAAGCCCCTAGCAATGGCAGTCCATACTCACGCAACCGCTTCAGCGGTTTTCAGAAACACGCAACAGTTAACGCCTGTTTTTTCATCCTGCAATCAGCACCTTCACCGTCTGCGCCATTTTGCCTGATGTCACGCGGATGAAATACGCACCCGTTACTTTTACTCCGCGACTGTTGGTGCCGTTCCACTGCACCGTATGAGAACCCGCAATTTGCTCTTCGTGCAACACTTCGCACACGCGTTGCCCCAACGGGTTGAACACTTCAATCAGCACATCACTTCCCTGCGTGAGCGTATAACTGATCTGCACATTTTCTGTCGAAGGATTCGGGAATGCGCTGATAGGAGAAATCGTGTTGCTTCCGGGTAACTCGCCTGAAGAAGTAATGGACGGATCGGCTGCGGGAGATTTCCAGTATCCTCGACCGTGTGTGCCAACGCGCACAGAACTGTCCGGCGTGTAATAATGCAAATCCTGGACACGCACATTGGGCAAATTGGTGTTGTACGCTGACCACGCAAATCCGCCACCGGTGGTGAGATAAACGCCGAGATCGCAACCCACGTAGACGTGCGCGCTGTTGTGCGGACTTACCGCAACTGTGTTTGCCGGTATCGCAGGAAAATCTGCTGTGACGTTGAACCAGGTATTTCCTGTGTCGATCGATTTCCAGAGCTGCGAACCCGGTGTGTACGTAGAGCGCGTGAGATACACGACTCCGGAATTGTTCGGATCAGTTCCCATGTCGGTGATCTTATTGCCGGGCTCATTGAGCAAAGTCCATGTTGTACCTGCGTCATTGGAACGGTACAAGGTTGAATTCTGCAATTCCGGATCGCTGCAGCAATACATGATGCTGGGATTTGCGCGATCGAATTCGAACAGAATCATATACGGCGCATTGAGAACTGGAAGCCATGTTGCACCGGAATCAATGGAACGGTAAACCGAATTATCGTCGGCAGTAAAAAGCGTCAACGGATTGGTTGGATGTTGTGTCAATGGTGTGATAAACCAGGTACTATTTAAAATTCCATTGTTGATACTGTCCCAACTCAATCCACCGTTGCGGCTTTTCATGCGGCCCGCAAACAGTTCGGTGGTGTACCAGGTGTTTGCATCCGAATGATCAACGTTCACCGCAAATCCATCACCGTGCCAGAACTGCGTCCACCAATTCGAACTGCCGATATTGTAATTGTACCAGATTCCGTTATCCTGTGTTCCTCCAATGGCCAGGTTTGGATTTGTTGCCGATGAAGCAACGTAATAAAACTGTGTTGTGACCACACCGTTATTCATGATGAACCACGTGAGGCCAGCATTCGAAGAATAATGTATTCCACCATCATTGAATGCCCACACCTGCTGGTTATTGTGCGGAGAAAAACCAAAGCTGTGCTGATCGGGATGCATCCACGGTGGATTGGTCGTTGGCACGTAATCGGAATAGTCCCAGTTTTGTCCGCCATCCGTTGAAGCGTAGAGATAAATTCCACCAGCGAAAACGAGATTGGTATCGGAAGGTGAAACCGCTGTGATATTATCGTACCAACCCTGGCAGGTATTGTCGAACGGTGCGGGATAGCAATAGAAATCATAACCACTCGTAGGCAGTTGCGTCCACGAATTTCCACCGTCAGATGTTTTGTAAAATCCTTCCAGCCGGCCGAAGTCCGGATCAGAATACGGTTGTGAAATCCCCATGTACAAAACGTTGGGAAAGCCGTCGCAAATAGCGAGTGATGTAAAACCAAATCCTGTTGGTGCGGGCAATCCGTTCGTGAGTGATTGCCATGTGATTCCGTTGTCAATTGAACGAACTATTCCACCGGGAAGCGACGGATAATTTTGCGCAGCCGCATAAATAATGTTCGGGCTTTGTTTGTTGATGACGATGGCCGTGGCCACAAAACCGCTGAGTGCTTGTATCCAGTTCACGCCGCCATCGATGGAGCGGAAAATGCCGTAGGTTGTTGCCGCGTACACATTGTTTGTGTTCAACGGATCCCAGGCAAAACCAAGACTGGCGAAGTTGATGGAGTCGGGCACCGTAAGACTTGTAGGATTCCAGGTCACGCCTCCATCAGTCGAACGCAAAATTCCAACGCCCGCCGCAAACCATGTGCTGAACAAATAGCCTTCACCTGTACCAATCAGCATCACTGCCGGATTTTGCGGATCGATGGCCACTGCACCAATGGCAATGGACGGAAGATTATCGGTCATTGGTTGCCACGTAAGACCAAGATCCGCAGTGCGCCACAAACCACCGGATGCAGATCCTGCCCACACCACCTGGCTGTTGAACGGATCGAATGCGTGCGAGATCATTCGTCCCGCCTGATTAAACGGGCCACAGTTCTGCCAGTTGGCAACAGCCGCTGTTTGCGGAGTATTCATCTGTCGCGACTGTGCTTCCTGGTATGCATTCCATCTCGCATACTCTGGATTTGTGATGGATGAATCTTCACACACTTTCTGAAACCACCGCGCACGTTTTTCTGCGTTTTTATTTTCGTGCGGACGACGGTCCTGGGCAGACGACGTAAGCGCGAAACACATGCTGAAAATAAGAAGGGTGATTTTGCTGCGGTTCATCTGCAAGAAAGATTAGGCTTGTTGCGAATAATTATTTCTGATTCCACGTATCAAACATCAAATTCCCTTCCTTATCCCACGACCGGTGCCGAACCTGATCCCCTTTCTCGTAGGAACTCTCCCAATACAATTTACCATTCTCGTAAAACGATTGCTCCGTCCCTTCGTGAATTCCATTGACGTAATTTGATTTCAGTTTTACCGTTCCGTCTTCGTAATAATGAATCCATTCGCCGTTTTGTTTTCCGTCGGAGTACGTGCCCACGTACATCAAGGCTCCGCTCAAATAAAACCCTCGGTCTTCTCCGTGCGCAACTCCTTTGACATAATGCTGGCGATACGCAACCTGTCCGTTGTGGTGAAACACAGTACACGGTCCGTGAAATAATCCATCCACGAAATTATTGGAATACGCCTGCTGTCCGTTCACGAAATAATTGATCCAGGTGCCGGTAAATTTCCCTTTCGGATTTCCGCTGCCCGGGTGCGGTACGTGTATACGCCGGGGGACAAACAGGAGTGAATCATGCAGCACCGTGTAGGGCGGATTCGACATGTACGTCAATACGATTGCGTACGAATTATCCAGCCGGCAATTGTCCTGGCAGGTTTGTCCGTTGCAAAAACCGAATTCTCCGTCGTCGTCATTCAGTTTTAATTCCTGCTTCACTTTGCTCAGTTCAACGCGCATGTTGACTTTGGAAATCATCGCTTCCCAATAGGAACGATCGTGCTCCTGCAAATGTCCAACACCGTTTGTCGTGCGGCCTTCTGCAATCAGTCTTCGCATACGTGCAGCTGCAGTATCGCGCACGGTTTGTGAAGTATCGGCGAGTTGCCCAATCAGCGATTGTTCTTCGTCGTAAGGAGGAGTGCCTGCTGAAAAACAGAAAATGGTGATGATCACCAGCACAGAACCTGTCAGCCAATTTCTCATGAAGTTGATATTAAATTGCCACTAAGGCGCTAAGAAACACAAAGTGATTGTATGAATTAAGAAAAGTTAGGCAAATTTTCTTAGCGCGGCTTAGTGTCTTTGTGCCTTCGCGGCAAAACTATAACACATTCTTACTTTTTAACAAGAAATTCCTGCAGGTGAGCAATGCGCCCACACTCACTGTGAAAGAAATCAAAGCCAGCACAGGTGTTACGCCCATGTTCGCCCACACACTTTGCGGAAGATGCTGTTCGATGTAAGAATCCACAATGGAAAAAGCGTTGAATGCAAAATGCGCGAGGATAGAAAGACGTAAAGAGCCCGACCAATAAAACAAATATCCGAGCGCAGCGCCGAGCATAAACCGCACGAGGAATCCCGACGCATCAAAATGCAGAAAGCTGAAGAAGGCTGCGGAGAGAATAATGGCCGCATGATGCTTCTTCACCCATTGGGTGAGCAGTTGCTGAATTCCTGCGCGAAAAAAAAGTTCTTCCGCAATTGCGGGTACCAAGGCATTGCACAGCAAACAGAGCAACAAGGCGCCCACGTCTGGCATGCTCATGATCCATGTGGAATAAGCATTCGAAATTTTTTCCTGCTCCAGCAACGAAGGATCCGAAATCAGTGATTGATTCAATGCGTAGATGTAATCAATAAAAAATACGGAAGCGAGTAAAGCAAAAGCCCCCAAGATCATGGGAAGCAAACGCACCGGTTTATTCAACCGGAAATAATGAAAACGTTCAGGCACTACGGCATTCGTGAAAATCAGGACCGGCAATATGAAAACCACGATGTTGCCAATTGCCTGGCTTGCTTTTCCCATCCACGACGGAGAGCCCGGTTCTGCCATGAGCCACGACAGCGTCTCAAACCTGGTGAGCAGCAGAAAAACACCTGTACACGCGAAATACAGCGCAATCAGCAGCCAAATTTGCATCGATGGCGACTGAAATAAGGCGGGTTGTGGTCTGGGTTGCTCCTGGTCTTCCAATACAGCGGTGATTTTGAGTAATTTTGTGCCGCAAAGTTAAAGGAATATCCCGCTTTGCCCTCCTCGGTTCCGCTTGGTCTGACAAACAGTTTCAATCGAAGCATCTGGTTAGACCGAACGAAACCGAGGGAGACAAGAAAAAAGCAATGGTCAAGATCGGCAACATAGAACTCCCTGATTTCCCGCTCCTCCTCGCCCCGATGGAAGACGTGAGTGATCCGCCGTTCCGTTACGTGTGCAAAAAACTCGGCGCCGATCTCATGTACACGGAATTTATTTCTTCCGAAGGATTGATCCGTGATGCCATCAAGAGCAGAAAGAAACTCGACATATTCGATTACGAACGCCCGGTGGGCATTCAGATCTTTGGTGGCGATGAAGAAGCGATGGCGCTCTCCGCAAAAATTGTAGATGCCGTTCAGCCCGATCTTCTCGATATCAATTTTGGTTGTCCCGTAAAAAAAGTGGTGTGCAAAGGCGCTGGCGCTGCTGTGCTGAAAGATATTGATCTCATGGTGCGGCTCACTGCGGCTGTGGTGAAATCGACCAACCTTCCTGTAACCGTGAAAACGCGTTTGGGCTGGGACGAGAAAACCAAAAACATCATGGAAGTTGCTGAGCGTTTGCAGGACGTAGGCATCAAAGCACTTTCGGTTCACGGGCGTACGCGCATGCAGATGTACAAAGGCAGCGCCGACTGGACATTGATTGGTGAAGTAAAAAATAATCCGCGCATCAACATTCCTATTTTTGGAAACGGAGATGTAAGCACACCGGAACAAGCCGTTGAAATGAAAAACCGCTATGGTGTTGATGGCGTGATGATCGGTCGCGCGAGCATTGGTTACCCGTGGATCTTCAACGAGATCAAGCACTTTATCAAAACCGGAACGCATCTTGCACCACCAACAATTGAAGACCGCGTGAATGTGTGCCGCACGCATTTGCAAAAGTCGATTGAATGGAAAGGCGAACGCCAGGGCATTATTGAAATGCGTACACACTACAGCAATTACTTCAGAGGGATTCCCCATTTCAAAGAATACAGAATGAAGCTGGTGACGTTGCTGGAGAAGGAGCCGTTGCTGGAAGTGTTGAATGAGATTGAAGAGAACTACGTGGTTCACAGCTAAACTGTTCACTGTTTAATGGTTCACCGTTAAACAGTTCGTCATGAAAATAAATTTATGATCACGCTCATCCGAACCAACTCTGATCACCCGGATTTCCGGGAACTTGTAAAACACCTCGATGCTGATTTAGCCAAACGCGACGGAGACGTCGCGCATTCTATGCACAGTTCAACAAGGTAGATATGATCAAACACGTTGTTGTGGCTTACGACAATGAAACTGCGGTTGGTTGTGGTGCAATCAAAGAATACGATGCGGAGTCGATGGAAGTGAAACGCATGTATACGCCACCGGAACATCGCGGAAAAGGAATTGCCGTTGTTGTCCTTGCCGAACTTGAAAAGTGGGCCGCGGAATTGTCGTACAAAAAATGCGTGCTCGAAACCGGGAAAGCGCAGCCCGAAGCTATTGCACTGTATACCAAATGCAGTTACACGGTTATTCCGAACTACGGTCAATACGCCGGAATAGAAAACAGTGTTTGTTTCATGAAAGAAATCGGGTAAAGTCTCTCTGCGATCGTATTCGAAAAGCTCCTGCTTTTCCGCGTGAATTGTTCCGCCAATACCCGCTGAAGCATAATCCGGGTTTGCAATACGATGTTAAAGAGCGGCGGACATGAAATTGTCGGTTTACAGCCCCCTGCACCCTTAGAATTTTGAGCCCGCTCACGGCGCCAAGACTATTCTCCCCTCCCTGCTGTAATCCCCCGATCAGTGTCATTTTTTAATACAATGAATATCAGTCTATTACTATTCGTTTTCAAACGACTATCCATTTTAAATGGTTTAAATTTGCAAAGTAATTAACCCATAGGTTAACTTTGTTATGAAAAGGAGTGCTTTTTGTATTGATAGATGTAAACATGCAAAGACGTTCATTTGTGTAGATGATGGTTGCAAAGTAGAATTGTTGAATTACCTGATGCGTGAAAATGTGATTGAGGAATTTCGACTGATCAGAACTATACTTAAGGAAGGCTTGCGCAACAGGGAGAAATACTGCAAGTGCGATGTTTCAGACAAGGCGCGCAACATGTTCGAAATGCGTTTCACCAATAATGGCAAGAATGACCGTATCTATTGTCAGGAAGTACATCGAAATGGAAAGCGCTTTATTCTAATGGCAGAACTATTTGAAGGCAAGAAATCGAACGACATTCCTAAGATCATAAAATACAGAATTGAAACTATTGGAGGATATGACTATGAAATCAAAGAAAACTGACATCCGGCAACAGTTTGTAGAACTGGTTGCAAACGACACGCGTGATTATAAATTTGAAGAGCTTATGCTGTCTATGCGTGTTTTGAGTGAAGTTGAGCGGCTCATGGAAGAAAAAAACATGAATAAGAATGCACTGGCAATAGCATTGGGTGTTTCCGCTCCTTATGTAACTATGCTTTTTCAGGGAGAAAAAGTATTGAACCTTGATTCAATTGCCCGAATACAGGAAATTTTTAATGTCGATTTTCGAATAAAAGCTGAATACCGTGATCCCGTCGATGTTTTCGAGACCATTCACTTTCTTGGATCCATCGAAGAAACCAATGAAGAAATACAGGCAGTGGATAAACCAAAAAATACGTACGCAGTGAGCAAAAACTCATTGGCGGAGATTAAGTCCTCACGAATCTATGAATGTCAATTTGCCTGAACGATGAAACTAGAACCTTCTCCGATTCAACTCCGTGTTTTCTCCATACTGAAATTTGAATTTAAAACCATTCCAGGAACAGAAACACTCAAAGCACAAGATGCCTTTGGCAAATATGATGTTGATATTGATTTTGCAGTTAATGAATCCAAGGGCATTTACTTTGCCTATGTCAAAGTTGCTATCAATAACGATATGGAACCACTGCAGGGGTATTCCATTTTTGCAGAAGGAGTTGCGCGATTTAAAATTACAGACCCGGAGGCAAAATTAAAGAGTGATATACCTTGTATCAATATTGCTATTCAATGCCTGCGGAATTACATCGCCATGAGTACGGCCGAAGGGTATCTTGGGAAATACATGTTACCCACCGTTAATCTTGGCGCCATGTTAAACGCTAAAAATGAACAGGTGATGACGACCAGGATCCAAGGTAAGAAAGTCGTTAGAAAAAAATCGACCAAGTAATTTTTAAAAAACTGCCAACTGACAACTTCGAATTGTTCCGCCAATACCTGCTGAAGCATAATCCGAACCTCTAGTATGATGTGAAGGAGCGGTAGTGGGTCACTTTGCTTTTTTTACACGGCGACACGGCGCTAAAAGAAGCACGAAGCCCGATCTAAGCTCAGGCGCTCACGGCGCGTTGCCGTTATCTCGCCGTGAGCGCCTGGGCTTAAAATAAGAAATGCCGTAAAAATGCGCCGTGTCGCCGTGTCAAAATATCAAATGCTCAAACTGACCCACTACCGAAGGAGCAGGTGACGTAGATCATCGGATACTTCTTTCTTATAGACCGGGCAACTTCCCCGCGTTCGCATTCCTGTTTTTTGTCCAGGTCATAACAATGGCGATAACTGGAACAACCAGCAGAAATTTGCTCACGATAAAAACGAGGCCGCCAGCGGGCCAAGATGAATTTTTCATGACGAATCCAATGTAGTAGAGCAACGGATACAACAAAATCATGAGCGTGATCGCGCGGTGCTGTTTGAGAAAGAAAGCATGAATGACCGGAATAAGCACGAGACCTCCCCACCCCGCAAACATCAGTACTCTTGTCAGGGGCCAGTGCTGGACGGCAAACAACGTTCCGATAATGGCAATGGGTAACATCACTCCGGCGAGGATCCGAAGCTTACGGGACAGTTCCGAAATCTCAAACATGAGAATAAAGAATACCAGGCCAAGGTCAAACCAGAATGTACCAGCCGGTCCTTCGATACGAAAAAAGAAACGCGCACTGTAGCCGGAAATGATCAGGGATAAAATAACAACAAGAATGTAGTATGATTTTCGCGTCATGGTGTTACATAGTCATCTCCACGCTGAAATTAATTCTTGCCTTCAATGCCTGGAACACTCTAATAATGGTTTCCACGCGTGCATCTTTCAAACTGTTTTCCAGTTTCGAAATCTGCGCCTTTTGCACGCCAACCAATTCACCCAACTCTTCCTGTGTGAGATTACGGGCTTTGCGCGTTTGTTTGATGGCTTCACCAAGTAAGTCGAGCCGCAACTCAGATTCAAACTTGTCGCGCTTCTTTGTTCCGTTTTTACCAATATGCCTGTCAAGCATCAGGTCCAGGGAGTATGTTTTAATTTTCCTCTTTGTTTTCATGAGCGCACAAATACATGTTTCCCTATTGGGAAACTATTGTGAGCACAAAAAAAGCCGCCACGGTTTCCCGCGACGGCTTCTCTTTTAAAAAACTCTTCTTTATTCCTTCACCAATCTCACCATCTGTCCTTCTGATGTGCGGATGAAATAAACTCCGCCTTCGTACGTCGAAAGATCGATCGTTGCAGTGGTCTGAATCTGCTGTGCATGTACAACTTCTCCAAGGGTGTTGAAGATTACAATTTCTGTTGGAACATCGTTCGTAACAGTAATCGTACTTAACGTTGGGTTCGGATACACAGAGAATTGCCCGTTTGTTGCCGGATCAGCAATGCCTACGTTCACCACGGAAACACATGCCGAAGTATCAGGACATCCATTCTCGGTTACGATCACTGCGTAGCTGCCGTTGAACGCTGCATAATACGCCTGGTTCGTTGCACCCAAAATCTGCAGACCGCTGGTGCAATTCATCCACTGGTAAGTCACGTTCGGATTCGTATTATTTGCTGTGATGATCGAACCGAAACCGGAAACCGTAGTGGTTGAATTGAACACGGTTGTGATGAACAGATTCGTTGTTACGATACTGTCGCATCCAAGCGCACGCACAAGCGTGTCGACATACGTACCCGATGTGTTATACGTGTTATTACCAACCGTTACTGAGAAAGCCGTATCACATCCCTGGATAATTTGCGTAACCGATATCGGTGCAGAAATCGTCAGGTTAGTGATCACCGTTGAGTCACACCCGAAGGTAGACACCAACGTATCGGTGTACGTTCCGGTTGTATCGTATGTATTGAGGCCCACTGTAACCTGGAATCCCTGACACCCGCCAACGTTTTGTGTGGTCACCGTTCCGTTGTCTACGTTAAGCGTAGTTACGATCAATGAATCACATCCGTTCACCGTTGCAAGTGTGTCGTAATACACACCGGATACCGTGTAGGTGTTTGAACCAACAACAACGGAATCGCCACCGCATACTGTTACCGACTGTGCAATCATCGGCGACTGGTAAATAGTTACCAGGTATGAAACTGTATCTGAACAACCGCTGATCATGTCTGTGCCAACTACCCAGAACGTGCTGTCAGCAGTTGGCGCAACCGTGTTCGACGCTGTTGCCGGACCGTTTATCCACATATACATATCCGTACCTGAAGCAGTAAGCGTTGTTGAATCGCCGTTGCAGATCGCATTGTTTCCGCTCACGTTAATAACCGGAAGCGGGCTCATGATGATCGAAACTGTATCTGATGCCGTGCAACCTGATGCATTCGTAACATCAACACTGTACACTGCGGTAGCATTTGCAGTGATTGCAGCAGTTGTATCACCCGTGCTCCAGAGGTAGGTATCGCCACCTGCGCCTGCAATAATTACAACAGGTCCGCAGTACGATGAATCAGGTCCGAGGTCAACAACCGGAACGGCAAGAATGGTTACTGAAACAGTATCCGATGCCATACAACCCGAAGTGTTTGTTACGTCAACACTGTACACTGCAGTTGCGTTTACTGTAATGGATGATGTGGTATCACCTGTGCTCCATACATACGTATCTCCGCCTGCATTGGCAACCAGTGTTGTCCATCCGCAGAACGCAGAATCTGGCCCGAGGTTGACAACAGGAGTGTTACCAACGGTGAGCATGATCGTATCACGGATCACACCGCATGGCGTTGTTACTTCCACAGAGAATGCTCCGCTCGCAGCGGCACTCGCCCACTGATCTGTGTCGCCATCCGACCAGAGGTATGTTGAGCCCGGCCAGTAACCGGCGTCGAGCGCAATTGTTCCGGCGCATGAAGTTGAATCAGGACCGAGATCTACGTCAGAGTTCACATCCATAACCACCACATAAATGCTGTCGCGTGTGGTACACGTTACTGAAGATGTGATATCTACCCAATACCAACCAGTGGCAGTTGCAGTCTCTGTTTGTGTCGTAGCGCCGGTGCTCCACAAGTACGTTGCAGAGCCGTTACCATGATATGCATTCAGGTTTACTACTGAAGGACTGCAAACAGTCTGATCAGCGCCAAGATCTGTTCCGTTGAAAATATGAATGTCATCGAACGCAACTCCATCATCCGTAACAGATCCATCTGTTCCGAAATTGATGCGGATCTTTACGTTGGAAAATCCGCCTGCATTGGTTAAGCTATGACGGGCATTTACCCATCCACCGGAGCCGTTCGTTGTTGAAGCGCGACCAGACCAGCCTTCCTGGAATCCACCCGGTACGCCAACAATTGTATTATCGGTATACCAGTTCAACGGATCGCCGAATGCGCCAGCCAGTTGCCAGGTTACACCGCCATCTGTAGAATACGTAACGTTCATTCCGTCCCACGAGAATTCCGCGTTCCACCAAACGTCCATGGCAATTACAGGATCGCAAACGTTCGTGAAATCGAAACAAGGTCCTTCGATATACGAGTTGTCGAGGTCAGAATAAAATCCTGTGCCCAATCCGCCGGTAACAAATGCATTTACCCCGGAAGATGCGCCGTTAATTACAGTCTTTGCCGGAGTTCCGAAAGCCCATGTCCCGTTGGCGACACTGGTGATCGACCAACCGTTCTGCCCGGTTTCGAAATCCTCGAAATACGGGAACGTCGCAATAATCGGAATACCGATCGTCTGACCGGACGTTGAATCGTTTACTGCAGCCATATCCGAAGACCAGTCGATCCATGCGTCTATGGTGACATACGTTGGTCCGGAAAGATCAGCGCAACCGTTTACAAAAGTGTACCAGAGTGTATCTCCTGCAGCGAGGGCTGAAGCGAGAATGATGGTGTCGGTAGTTACTACGTTATTGATTTCGAATGAAACAGGAATCGGGGTTCCGATTGGTAAGGTCAAAGTACCACTGTTCAGAATTCCAATCTCCACCGGAGTGCATGGCCCATTTCCACAACCTCCGCCTGCCATTACGCTGGCGGCTTCAAGGTCATTCGAAAGCGGCTCATACACCGTGATGTCGTCAAGAGCAACATCAGAAGTAAAGCTGGTGCCCGTAACCATTCTGAAACGAACGCGAACGTTTGGCTCACCGGCATACCCAGCCAGTGAAACATCAGAAAACTGCCACACGTTTACGTTTGCGGTCCATGCCGGAATTACGTCGAGGTTCCAGTTGCCCACGCCTGAAGAATCCACATCCATGTGCATCATTCCCATAGTGGCGCCGTACATGTGCCACCAGAAACTGATTTTCGGTGCTGAAAGTGCTGAGAAATCGTAAACGTCGCTTACCAGGTGAGCGGTTGTATTGTTGCAACCTGAAGTTTCTACGTATACGTATTTACCCGTGGCAGTTCCTGTAGTATGATCTATGTCAGGACCTGTATCGGTTGATGGCGTTGACCCGTCTTCGGCAAGCCAATCGGTACCAGCCTGTGCAAATGCATACTGGTCTCCGTTTTTCCACGGACCTGCGATGTTACAGGAACCGGTGCAGGAGGTTCCACATAAACCTTCGCTTTCAAAATTGGTGGTGTGCGGAAAAGTACTGATCTGTGCGAAAGCACCGGAACTAATCAGCAACGCAGCAACTGTAGCTGTAATTAATTTTTTCATGGGAAAGTGTTTTGTTAACTTTTATTGGGGTAGCAAAAATAGTCAAATTAGCCTCTTTACCAAAGGCTGATTCCGTGTTGAAAACAGTGTCACCGGTTATTCATGTCGAAACACGAAAAGACGCGACAGGCTCTGATCAGTTGAACAGCGCCTTCAGTTCAGTTGCATCCTGCGGTTTCATTTTCCCGGCAAGAATCAAAGCGAGTTGTCTTCTCCGCAATGCGCCGTGGAACCGTTCTTTTTCAAGATCAGTTACAGGCTCAATGGGCGGCACGGGTAACGGCTGGCCGTTCTGATCGACAGCCACAAACGTATATATGGCTTCGTTGCTCTTCATTTTTTCCCCGGATACGGGATCTTCAACGAAAACATCAATGAAAACTTCCATCGAAGAAGAAAACGCGCGCGAAACTTTGGCCTCAAGTGTTACAATGGCTGCGTATGGAATGGGGTGATGAAATGCCACGTGATTGACCGTAGCCGTAACCACCACCCGCCGGCAATGACGATGCGCTGAAATAGCCGCAATCACGTCCATCCATTCCAGCAAACGACCACCGAAAAGATTCTTCAGGTTGTTCGTGTCGTTTGGCAAAACATGGTGAGTGGAAATAGCGAGGGAATCGGTAGGAGATTTTGGTTTCATGACGCAAAGATAGACGGGAGTACGGAGACTGGAGACGATAGACGCACAAAAGTTCCTCCCGCAGAGTTCGGATACCGGCCTCATCACAAATTCACAAGTTTTAAGCTTCGAATTGTGAGTGTTTCGCCGGTCCATCGTCTATCGCCTCCCGTCTATCTTCTATCTTTGTCGTCTATGAAGAATTTCTTCGGCGTACTTAAATACGTAACCGGTTACTGGCGTTATGCCTGGCTGAACATTTTCTTCAACATCCTTTCGGTTTTCTTTAACCTGTTTTCGCTGCTTTCTGTAATCCCGCTGCTGCAGCTACTCTTCATTTCCCGCGATGATGAATTCGCAGAGATCGTTGCCAAGGGAGAACCCATTGTCGACTTCGACATCAACTCAGCGCTTGATTGGATAAACTATAAGTTCGCCGTATATATTTCCAATAGTCCTGATCCGTCGCAATCGCGACTGGAAATTCTGTTCTACATCTGCATCTGCATCATTGGCATTTTCTTCTTCAAGAGCCTGACGCGGTACCTCGCCATGTTTTTTATTGCTATCATCCGCAATGGCGTGGTACGCGATTTCAGAAACGCGATGTACAGAAAATGCCTGCGTCTGCCTTTGTCGTGGTATTCAAACGAACGCAAGGGCGACATCATGAGCCGCATGACTTCCGACCTGCACGAAGTGGAATGGAGCGTGATGAGTTCATTGGAAATGACATTCCGCGAACCGATCACCATCATTGCCATTCTCGTGATGATGATCATGATGAGCTGGCAACTGACCATTGCAGTGCTGGTGGCTACTCCGATAATCGGATTATTGCTCAGCCTGGTATCGAAAAGCCTCAAACGTTCTTCCACGAAAGCAAAGGAAAAGCATGGCCTGATGCTTTCGTTGCTGGAAGAGATGTTGGGCGGACTTCGCATCATCAAAGGCTTCAATGCGGAAGAACGCATGTCCGATAAGTTCAAACAGGAAAACCAGGATTACACCCGGATCATGGTTCGGAATTACCGGAAAACTGACCTGGCTTCTCCGTTGAGCGAATTTCTCATTGTTGTTGTTATTGCCGGCGTGCTTTACTACGGAGGTCACCTCGTTATCGAAGGAAACGCAATGGATGGAAAAAAGTTTGTTGGATACCTGCTCATCTTCTTCCAGCTCATTACTCCGGTACGGCAATTTACCCAGGCGTATTACAACGTGCAGAAAGGATTAGCATCCAAGGAACGGATTGATGTGATCCTTCATGCTGAGGAAACGATCAGGGATAAAACGCGTCCGAAAACAGTCGATGGATTCCACAAGGAGATCGAATACCGCAACGTGAGTTTTGCTTACGTCCGTGGTGATGAAGGTTATGCCTTGAAGAACGTTGACCTCAAAGTGCAGAAAGGAAAAACGGTAGCACTGGTAGGCCAATCGGGTTCGGGCAAAACTACACTGGCCGATTTGCTGCCACGGTTTTACGACGTAACCGGGGGAACCGTGATGATCGATGGAACCGATATCCGCGATGTAAGCATGCATGATTTACGTTCGCTGATGGGAATCGTATCGCAGGAGTCCATTCTTTTCAATGATACTGTCTTCAACAACATTGCCTTCGGAACTGAAGGTGTAACGCAAACACAGGTTGAAGAAGCAGCCCGTATTGCAAACGCACACGACTTCATCCTCGAAATGCCGAACGGTTACGAAACCAACATCGGCGACCGCGGTTCGAAAATGTCGGGCGGGCAACGACAACGTATTGCCATTGCACGGGCCGTTTTGAAAAACCCACCGATCCTGATCCTGGACGAAGCAACTTCTGCCCTCGATACATCCAGCGAACGTCTCGTGCAGGAAGCGTTGAATAACCTGATGCAAAACCGGACTTCGATCATCATTGCGCATCGCCTGAGCACTATTCAGCACGCCGATGAGATCATTGTCCTGCAAAAAGGAGAAATTATCGAACGCGGAAGTCACCAGGACCTGCTCGATAAAGGCGGCGTTTACAAAAAACTGCACGAAATGCAGGCGTTTGTCTGAGCAATGACGCACATGAAGACGTAAGATTTAGGGGTATTGGACCGCTTCGCTAAACGCCAGTTTCGTATATTTGATCCATATCAAACTTACGGAAACCCGTCATGAAAAAATTTCTACTTTCTTCTGTTGCTGTAACCGCTTTGTCGCTTGCAGCCAGCGCCCAGGCATTTATTCCTAACTCCGGATTTGAGTCGTGGGGTTCCACTGCAGGTGAAGATCAGCAGCCAACCGGTTGGATTTCTTATAACGTTTTTACGTTCAGTCTTTTTGAAACCAGCGGACCAAACCCAACATCGGTAACCCAGGCCGGAACTCCCGACAATTACCAGGGGAATTATTCTGCAAAAATTTCGACTGTAACGCTCGTGAGCAATCCGTCTTCCGCAGATATTCCGAATACTGCCGGTGCACTGTCCACAGGTACTGTTTTGTTCAGCAGTCCTTATTTATTCCCGGGATATGGTTCACAGCAACGCCCGGCTACCTTGTCCTATTTTGCAAAATATACACCGGTGGGTGTAGATTCTGCTTTCTGTGTTGTGCTTATCACACACTGGAATGGATCAACGCGCGATACAGTTGCATACGGCGTAGATTTTATGCACGTTGCAGTGCCTTCGTACCAGCAGCGCAATGTTGCTATGACTTATTTTCCTGCGCAGGTCAACACTATCCCTGACACAATCAGCATTACATTCAGCGCAAGCAGCTTTTACAACCCACAGGTTGGAAGCGCTCTTTGGGTAGATGCTGTTTCATTTGCAGGATATGTTGGCATGGAAGAAAACAACATCAACAACGGTGTTTCTGTTTACCCGAATCCATCTGCAACCATCACGCAGTTTGATGTAACCGGTGATAACGCAAGCCAGGTGATTGTACATGACATGACCGGCCGCGAAGTTCGTCGTGAGAATTTCAACGGCAAAGTTGCCCGTGTAAATTCTGCAGAACTCGCTGACGGAGCCTACACCTATACCATTGTTGATTCAGAACAACAGGTGTTGAGCCGCGGTCAATTCGCTGTTGCGCACTAAAAAGCTGTAACCAATTTATTTAAACCCGTTATGCTGAAAAGTGTAACGGGTTTTTCTATAATTCGAATTCCGGTGGCCATCAGGATCAATGACATGGACGCACCGTGAACTAATTAGACTGCTCCTGTTCGATCCGGACCGGCTGGTCCGCCCCATCGGGCTATCCGGCTGCAACCGTTTGATGGTCAAAGCACCTGATCGAATTGGGGTCCAGCCCGGATTCCGACTGTAATCAGGTGTTTTCCGCCAGTTGATAATTATTTACCATACAGTTGTTCAATAACCGGGTGTGGCAACACTCGTTTGCATAATTTTGGTACAGCAAACTCAAATGAACTACCCCAACGTATTAGTATTATCCACTGTCCTTGTCCTTGCTTCATGCGGACAGGAACAAGACCCCAATGGTGAAACGCACGTCAGCGCGGAAGACCCTGAGAAGATCAACCGGCTCGTGAATGAGCAGTTGAAAGAACAACTCGGTTCCATTGACACCGGCAAAACGTTTCGCCTCGGCAGCGACAGCATCACGGCATTGCCGCAGGTGGCTGAATTTTACAAAACCATTCAAAACGGTTCTGCGTGGATCGACAAAGGAACGTTGAGCCCCGCTGGCGATTCGTTGTGGTCGCTCATCCGCGATGCCGCAAGTTTCGGATTGATTGCCGAAGATTACCACGTGCCCGTGATCGACAGCCTGTTTCTCACGGCGTATGATTCCGCTAAAGAATCGTACAACATCAACAAGCTTACGCAGGCAGATATTCTCCTGACGGATGCATTCTTCGCTATGCTTGTACACGCATCGGTGGGGCGCCTCGAACACGACAGCGCTACCGTGCGTACCTGGAAAATCAACAAGGTGGATACTAATCTTGTCCGCGTGCTTGCCGAAACAAGAAAGACCGGAAAGTTTCGCGAGACCATTGAATCCTTTGAGCCGCAACGCCGCGAATACCAGGCGGTAAAAAAATACATGAACGATTATCGCGCAGCAACGGCAGGAAAGAAATGGGAACATCTTCCCGACCGGAAAACAGATAGTCTTGGTTTCTTTAACGGAATCGATCAGCGGCTCAAGCAAACCGGTGATTGGGATTCAACACTGGCCGGCAACGATTCGTTGAGGCGTATTGACGCACTCAAGAAATTTCAGAAAAGATATTTTCTTGAGCAAGATGGAAAGATCGGGCGGAATACAATTCTTGCGTTGAATATGACGCCCGAAGACTGGACCAACCAGATGGCGATGAACCTCGAACGGTGGAGATGGGAACCTCGGGAATTTGAACCGCGGCACCTGATCGTTAATCTTCCTGCTTTCAAAATGACGGTCTGGGAAGAAGACACAATTGTTATGGAATCGCGCATTGTTTGTGGTGCGGTGAAAACGCAAACACCGGAGCTCGACAGCAAGATGTACCAGATTGTTTTGTACCCATACTGGAATGTCCCGTATAGTATTGCCTGGAAAGAAATCCTTCCGCAGGTGAAACGCGATTCAACCTACCTGCGCAAAAACAGGTACGAGGTTCTTGACCGCAACAATAATATCGTTGATCCAAATACGGTGAACTGGAAAAAATACGGGAAAGGAAATCTTCCGTACAAGTTCCGCCAGATGACCGGCGACGACAATGCGCTGGGTGTAATGAAGTTTGAATTCCACAACCCGCATGCGGTGTACATGCACGACACAAATTCCAAACGTTACTTCAGGACCGAAACGCGCGCGTATAGTCACGGATGTATGCGTCTTGAACAATACATGGACCTCGCCTATTTTTTATTGCGTGATGACAGCGTAAAATATCCGAAGGATACATTTGACATATGGGTGAGACAGGATACGCAACGGAAAATAAACCTCCGCAAGCCTTTGCCTATTCACGTCCGTTATTTCACCTGTGAAGTCGATACGGAGAATGTGGTTAAACTACACACCGACATTTACCTGCGCGATGAACGTATGCTCAAGGTGCTGAACAGCAAACCGACTGCTCCTGCAGCGGACGATAAAACACCTGCGGAGCCTGCAACAACAACCAGCAGTAAAGACAAGAAAGCAATGGTGAGACCCAAAGGTTCTTCGGGATTCATCATTTAAACAGAATTGCATTTTCCGATTGCGTGAAGCGCAGGAGGCCTGAAACTCTTCATAAAATTTATTGGCACACACCGGATTTTCATTACGGTAAACTATCGTCGCGCTAGTATCGTACTCATTTTCAGCTACGGAGATCCCTAACCGTTTACAAACGTTATATCCCGATGGATATAATCAAAACGGTTCGCGTTCTTTTTTAGTTGTTTTACTGGCTTGCGATGGAGTGATTGCAGCCGACTTAATGGGTAAAGACTACTCCCTTCGAGATTAAAACATCAATGCACAAGTTTAACGGCACGAGAGAGACCGATCAGGAAGAAGATATTACGTACAACTTCTTTAGAGTAATCAAAAAACTCAGCTATAATAACTCGAAAGTTCAAAATGAAGTGAACAAGAACACTAAGGGTATTGTAGAGAACATCCAATATTTATTAGAGAGGAATATGGATGATTACGCGTTGCAGGAAATGAAAAAAAATAATTCCAGAGATAACATGACTCGTCATATAAGGGTTACACCCTTTGGTTACTCACCCATCTTCAGGACGAAAAAATTACTGCCCCCGGAATCTTCAAGTGTAGTAGAGCCAAAAGTAACAGTTGAGTTAAGGAATGTGCCGGTAACGTAAATATTACCTTTGCCATCTAACCCGCATCCGGATGCGTAGTTGACGCTCGTTCCGCTTGCACTTTTTATCCACGCTTCATTTCCGTTGCTATCGTACTTCATGATGAAAATATTGCTCGCTCCTGTTTTGTTGGAGCGTGAGCTTTCACCGAATTCGATGGTGGAAGATTTATACGAACCAGTTACAATTACATTGCCACTTGCATCGACAGCCATTCCATGCGCGTTATCATCACTGTCGCCTCCCATGCTTTTTGCCCAGAGCACATTTCCATTACTGTCATATTTCACTGTGAAAACGTCCCCGCCACCGTTTTTTTTGAGTATGAAAGAACCAAACGTGATCTCAGAGCTTCTGAAATAGCCGGATACATACACGTTGCCATTTACATCAGTTGCAATACATCCTCCTTCATCATTAATATCTCCACCCGATCCTTTCGCCCAAAGAACTATTCCATTGCTATCGTACTTCACGGTAAAAATATCATCGCCGCCAAAATGCTTCAGTTCGATCGTACCAAAAGCAAATGAGTAACTATCATACGATCCGGTAACGTAAACATTCCCACTGCGATCAGTTGTAATGTTTTTTCCAGTGTCTCCAGCCGATCCACCTGCGCTTTGCACCCACAACACATCTCCGTTCGTATTGTACTTTGCCGTGAAAACATCCCAACTACCGGCACCCGTAAGCTTCACGGTGCCAAATGCAGCCGTTTCGGAAAAATAACCTGTTACGTAAACATTTCCGTTGGCATCTGCAGCGATGCCTTGACCTTCATCACCCCGCGTGCCTCCCGCACCTTTCGCCCACAATACCTTTCCGTTAGTATCATATTTCGCCACAAACAAGTCTGCTTCTCCTTTATTGGTGAGTTTAATGGATCCGAAAGAAATGGAAGCGTTGTAAGCACCCGTAACATATACGTTGCCGCTACCGTCAATCGCAATGCAGTGTCCCTGGTCGATAGACTTTCCGCCCGCGCTCTTTGCCCACAGTACGTTTCCGTTGCTGTCATATTTCAGAATGAAAATGTCCGACATGTACTGATCTGAATTCTTGAGTGTAAACGCACCAAAGGTGACTGTGGGGCTCCAATAAGTTCCGATCACATAAACGTTCCCGCTTGCATCCGCGACGCAACTCTCTCCTTCCTCAGATTTTGCGCCGATCGCAGTCTTTGACCAGGTGTAGCTGGGTGATTGAGCATTAATTGTAATACTGATTGCAAGAAGTGCAATTGTAATTGCAGATTTCATAAGGTTAGGTGGGGGGTTAATTAGGGTGGGCGAATATAAGCATAATATAATCGGCAAAGCTTCGAGATCATAAGATAAGCCACAGAACCTCAATACGATATAACAGTCTATCCGTTTACAAACGTTATATCCCTAGCGGTATAACCAAAACGGCTAAAAAAGCGTAGAACCCAATAACGGTAAGGGTTTGAGCGTTCTATTAGGGCTGATGCTGCGTAGTTGTTTTCCGATGATTTCCGCAAAACCGTTACTCGTTTTCGTTACTCATTTTTTAACCTTAAAACGAAATACCTATGGGTGTTAAATTAAGGGAAAAGACCCTCAAAGATGGGGGCGTTTCCTTCTATCTGGATATATCGCACAACGGAAAACGGTGGTACAAGTTCCTTGACATAAAAACGCATAGCGCGCGCAGTAGTGCCGAATTCAAAGAGCAATTCAAACTGGCTAAGAACGCACGTAGCGCGAAAGAGTATCAATTGTCTTGTCAGAAAAATGACCTACCCGACACAACGAAACAAGCGCAGGATTTTTACGCGTTCGTTTCGGAGCGGGCTGGCTCGCTGAAAGTGCCGCGGGTTTATCGCAGCATGATCAATCTGATTAAGGAGTACTGCGGTAAGGAATTTTTACCGATGGATGAGATAACAAAGGAATTCCTTATCGGCTATCAGGAGTTTTTGAAACAACGCAAAATTGATAAGGACAAAAAGCGGAGCATGGCAACAAACTCCATTTACATAAACGTTCACCGCCTTTCCACGTTCATCAATAAGGCAGTGGAAGTTGGTTACATGGATCACAACCCCTTACACAAAATCACAAAGGCGCAACGGGTGAAAAAGAAAAAGAACACGCCGGATTATCTGACGATGGAGGACGTTGAACTGTTGGCGCAAAAAAGCAAAGGCATACCCGAGCAATTGAAACTGGCTTTTTTCTTTAGTTGCTTTACCGGATTGCGCTGGAGCGATTGCAGCCGCCTTAGATGGAAGCAAATCGTCCGGCAAAAGATTAACGGCGAACTGGTAACTGTAATGCGATCAGATCAGCAGAAAACGGAACACATTACATACAATCCGATCTCCGAACAGGCTCTTGAAATATTGGAAGCACGAAAGAAAGGGAAGGACAAAAATTCCCCGTATGTGTTTCCCGATCTGTACGAGCCGGAAGGTGAGCGGGAAAAACAATCGGCGGCGCAATTCCAAATGACTCAATGGTGCAAACGTGCGGGGCTGGAAAGGCTTCACTTTCACTTGTCGCGTCACACGTTCGCCACGCTCACTTTATCGGGCGGAGCCGACCTTTATACCGTCTCAAAGTTGCTAGGTCATACCGATATAAAGCATACGATGGTTTACGCGCACGTAGTGGATAAATTGAAGATGGATGCCATTGCCCGGTTGCCGAAAATGTCTGGTAATTTCTTAGGAGGCGCGGGACGTTAACGAACCCAAACCATGAAATGAAAAACGGGCGCAAATTGCGCCCGTTTTTTTATTAGAATATCACTGGATTATATATAGTGCCCAATGTCGTTAATCTGATATTTCTTTTCCCTGAACGTTGAATTGTAGAAGTTAACCAACAACTGATCAACTATCGGTAAATTATCGAATGTTTTCCTACATTCCGCGAAATAGGTGCAATAGTCCCTGATCAAAAACGAAATCAGAGCTTTGGAGATTGAGAGCGCGAACATGGTGACTTGAACATGATCTTTATTCTTATACAAATCCTTGAACTGAAAAATTGAAACCGAAGACGGATGTGTACTCAGAGATAAGTACGTGTACATATTGTCAAACAGATCATTCGTCCCCATATTTTTGCATAACTGATGCCATGCGCCTTGTTTCACTCTTGAACCATCAAAATACCATTGAAAATCTTTGCCCTTAACTGCGTTTTTAATTTTGGTCTGCTCATCCACATGAATCGATGTGAAGGCTGGGCTATTGCAAATGCGATTGGTCAAAAATTCGATGTCTTTTAATTCAGTTGCAGCCTTCTTAATGTTTTCTTCTCCCTCTAGGTTAATTGCAAACCTCTGCCGATACTTTAATCCAGCGACCTGCCATAGATCATACAACAACTCTTTTTGCTTTTGATCGGTTGGAAATAAATAAATATGATTGAATGTACATACTGATTCAAATTGAGATCGCACCAAGTTCCAAATTCCAAAAACGTCAATCGTATCGCCAAGTAATGCCATAGCAGGATCAAGATCATTTTGGTATCCCTTTCCTTCAGCAAGTGATTGAATCGAAATGGATTTTAATAGTACCATCTGGTACAATAAGTGAGCATCTTGCCCCATCACGGTTGTATTGGTTCCAACGTGATCCTTATAAACCTTCCAACCAACGTCCAGGATAACTTTATAGCTTTCGTGTGCTGTCTGCAAATCCTTTGGATAGTTTAGCCTTTTAAATTCCTGTCGTATTAATTCGCGTTCCTTGTCAGTCATATCAAGTTTTTTATCAAAAAAACTGAAAATGTTTTTAATCAGTTTTTTCAGCATAACCTCAAGTGAGTTATTAAGTCACATTCGTAATGTGGGTTGGTGCGCACAAATTGCTTTCGCTTTTAATGTCACCATACTTCAGATCAATTCCCATCTGACTTCCAAATCGTGCAGTTCTTTGGAAATATCTATTCTTAAATAGTGATCAGCACCCAGCTTAAGTACCGGAGAAGAAATCATTGCTACTAAAGCCTTATTCATAATCTTCTTATTCAATTCAGCGGAAAGGTGCGGGCGAATCCTGCTGTACTCCTCAGTTCTGACAAAAGCAACACGTGAGAAATCTTCTCCGCGGATATATTGTCGTATTTCCGAAATTAAGTTTTTTCGGTTCTGTTGTAAAGTCCGCTTCTTTTCAAAACCCCAATTCACCCTTGGAGCCAAGAACGTCGTGACTACCGCTGTAATTACTGTGGATGAAGCTACTGCTATAATAATGTCCTGCATCTATTTAGTTTTATTCAAACCAGTGATGTTTATCCCCGTACAATCCCAATAATGTCACCCCGACTGGAATTACCACAGCCCACCACCATTGCTTAAGTGCTACCCAAAACCGATTGGATTTCCTTCCGGTTTCAAGATTTGGAGAAGTTTGACGATTGGCCGAAGATGTCATTTCTCCACTATTCAATATTCCACCTGAACCATTCATCGTGTTCGTTGTGGTTTGAGTCACAGGAGCGTTGTGGATTGTTATTGTATGTGCTGTGAAACTTGGAGATTGTTCAGATTTATCATTAACCTGGACAGGGTTGAGTTTCACTGTGGGTAAGGTCAATCCACGTTCATCAAGCATTTCTTTTAGCGCAATATCAAATTGAGGAACCCGAATGTTCTGTAAATGCTGAATAATTTCAGGTGGCATCGGTCGATTCAAAAGCGAAGAATACTCCCTATAATACTGTTCCAAAAATATCTTCATCATGGATTTTCGTAATCGGTTCGTGTCTACAACACATGCACGGTTAATGAATAATTTACACATGAGGACATGAATAACATACTGTGCATTTTCCTCGGCAGGCGTAAGTTCGCCCACTTTTAGTGCAAATTCATTCAAGCGGTTTAGTGTTGCCTCATTCATCTTAATCGGGGCATTCGCAAATGAGACTTGTGCCATCTCCATAATCTCCAGATCATTCTTGGGGAACTGTTGGACGTCAATAGACTCTACCAACTTGGAAATGTCAAGGCACTCGACGATTTCGTAAAAAATCAGACTGATGTATTCCTGAATGGAATTCAGTCCACCTCTTTTAACTAGGTTCACGAACAATGTATAGTGAGGTTCGAATAAGTGCGCGTATGATTCTACGTCTTCGACAACTGCGTGTAAATCGGGGAGAATGTCTTTTGTATCAGGAAGCAGTCCTACTTCCATTTTCTTTTCGATCCGTGCAGCAAGCCCCTCAAGTCTCTTCCGTTTATTATCTGCGTAATATTCCTTCAGGTATATCTTGAAATTATCGTAGATGCAATACACGCCGTAATTCTCCGCGTTAAGATCAATCTCAAATTTTTTCTCAAGCCAATTATTAAAATCGCCGTTGTGGATGCTTTTCAAAAAATCTCGCTGGATGCTTTCACTTACATTGTTCGGCATATCTGATACGAGAATTCCGTCGCGCCATGCTTCGTCAAATACTTCATCAAAGGGATTCATTGTCAAGGGGGATTGTTTTAGGCAAAGTTAATGTCGTAACTGATCAATTGACATGGCATCTAAGTCTAAATATTGGGACGCCCTGCGCCCGATTTGGACTACTATCTGCTAAGACCGAGTGATGCAAAGGAAAGACCTATCCCAGTATGATGCGTCATTATCCGTCATCTATGCGTCATCCGTTATGCGTCATTATCCCGGGATAATGACGCATAATGCGGGATAAGCCCGGTCTAAGGCCGCATCCGGTTTCCGCACGCCAGTTACCGCCGGACTGTTACCAATTGTGAAAACATCTGCCAAAACAGTAACAACGATAAAGAGGCAACGTTACACTACAAAGCAATACCCGGAAGGGCAAACCGTTTGTTCCTAAAGTCACTCTATATGCCCATCAACCACCAAGCATTGCAAGCCCGTTTCACCCGCATGATCTTTCACAAACGTGAAGCTAAATACCTGAACGCGCGTGACCGGGACCAGTTCTTAAATGTGATGAAAGTCCCTTTGCTGAATTACCTGCAAGCGGTTGTGCGGGATTCCTATTTCGGAGAACTGATTCAAATTTATGCTCTTGGTCAACAACTTGACGAACCCGATTCAGACCTTTTACCCAAAGCAGAAAAGTGTCGAGAAAAATGGGCGATGCAAGACTTTGCCGGTACTGAATACAATCAACCGTATATCCCCGTTCATAAAGATGTACATAAAGAACACCCGAGGTATATAACGAAGTTTATCGCCCAATGTGGGACGGCTCATCATTTTCTGAAATTGATAATTGCACTTGAAAAGGCACGCAAGCGAGGAGGTCTGCACGAACGCGAAGAACTGAAAATATTAAGCGAGGCTAAGAAGAATGAGGAACTGCCTGTAACAGGTTTGGAGTCCGAAACCGGGTTTACATGGGTTGGTCTTTCCACAAAGCTCCGCATTGATTCACTCTACCAGCGTTTGCGCAAAGAAGGGTATATTGACCGTCAGACTTCCTCCGAACAATTTCACAAAATATTTTCCGGTGAGCCAGTCATTCACCCGGTCGTATGGTTAAAGACAAATAAGTTACTGTTGTACTTCACGGACAGATTGATTGATAAACAACTGGTCAAATTGCCCACGGAGGTTGAAGACTTTTTGCAACGCAAACAAGGCGCGGAGGCTTCGGATAAAGCGGACGGGTTAAAACACGTTTCGAGTAGCTGGCAATATGCACGGATCGCAGCCTGTTTCATTTCCAAAACCAAACGTTATACAGCTACCGGGCTGAAACATCAACGCAATGATATTGATAATAAAACGGGCGCGCCTCCCGGAAGTGCCACGATCAAACGCATAGTAGATGAGATTGCTTCACTTCGCGAAGAGAACGAAGTATAGTACTATCCATTTGGTTTTCTGATCCATCCTTTCCAAGATTCATTGGAAAGGATTTTTTCATTTAACCGTACCCATCAAAATCCAGTTCCGTTGATGGTAGGTGCTACCATGCGCCTACCGGGGCTTGCTCATTTCCAAATTCCGAAAATAACCTGCCGAAATTTGTATAGGATTTTGAAAATTAAAAAAGTGCAAGATGGATAAGAACGAATTAGATGCCCTGCTGACCAAGTTGGAAAAGATGGAGCAACGACTAGAGGAAATTTTTGTGATGGGCAAAGAAGCACTCACGTTTGAACAGGCATGGAAGTACCTACGTATTTCGTCTTCGCAGTTATACAAACTGGTTTGGAAACGAATGATCCCCGCGTTTAAGCCCGGAGGAAAACTGTTGTACTTCAAACGAACGGATCTGGAAGGTTGGATGCTGAGTAATCGCAGGAAGACAAACAAAGAACTACGCGCAGAAGCATTGAACAAACTGGATAAAAAGAAAAAGTAATACATGAGCAGCCGCGCCCAGGAGAATCCCGCACCTGACCCGGAAGCATAGACAAGAGCGGGAACAAACAATTCAAAACAAAAATCGAAATGGAAAAATTTGCAAAGTTTGAAGTTCCTGCCGAAGTGCTTGGGGATTTCGTTTCGGAAGTAAGCAGCAAAGGATTTGCAGCAACAACTTCCGGTGTTACCCGCAGGGGAGATCACATCGTAACCGTGCCTTATGAAAAAGACCGGGAAGATGAGATCGACGAACTCAAAGAATACCTTGACGATCTGATTTCGGATTACGAAGGAGAAGACGAAGAGGAGGAAGAAGAGGACGATAAGTAGATCGTTTTGTTCCCAAGCCGTGCCGCATTCCGTGGCACGGCTCTTATCACATTTCAAAAACTATTGTACTATGAAACTGAACGAAAGAAAATTTCGCTGTAACAAAGGCGAATGTACCGCAGAACTGCCCGAGGTGTTCTGTGACCGGGTGCGCATTGTGCGTCGGGAAATCCCGCACTTTGTTGTGCTGATGGATATGCTCGGTGATGCACTCATAGCCTATCACATTCTACCACCAGAAAGTGAGGATGGAAAAACCTGTGATGCCTTTGACGGCGCATTGGTTTTCATTTGGGTCAATCCTGAAAAGCATATCACGCCGGATTATTTAGTCCAAGCCGCAGCCAATGTTGCGTGTGGTTCATTCACGATGAATGAAGAAAAAGAGTTTATCCGCACGTATGACAAAACGCTTTTTCTGAAATGGAGCCGCGAAGTCAACTGCCCGGTTTGCGCAAAGAATCATGTGGACGGATATATGCGCGCAATGTCATACGATGAATACATAACAAGGCTCAAAGCAATAGCCGGAGGACACGAGTAAAAAACAAAGGCGTCATGGCTAACGAAAAAAAATGTCTGTATTGTGATGAGCCACTCCCACCGGGAAAACGCAACGATGCGCAGTACTGTTCAGAAAAACACCGCAAGTACGCCGGCAAAACGCGCAAGGAAAGGAAAGGGAAAGTACGGAAGGCAGGTAACACCCTGCTTTCCGGCATTCCTAACGTGGTTACGCAAATGTCGCAACAGCTCGCAGAGCCAAAGCAAGCGGAAAAGCCAAAGAGCAAAGCCGAACAACCGCAAGAGGAAACACCGCTAACGTTTTCTATGATGCCTCCACTGCGCAACTTCAACGAGGGTGCGGATAAGTTGCCACCACCACCAGAGCCGCCACCACCATTTACTGAACAAAGCCCGGTGGAAATACAACCACGCTATGTTTCATTTGCGGTTAGTGTAGTCAATCCAAAGTACAAGGCATTAATCCAAGCAAAGTATACACAATCGAACCTGTTAGAGCGGCAGAGGCAATTGGTCAGGGATCACCTTGAACATTTCAAAAAAATTGATCAGGCACAAAACATGACAACGCTGGAATACCTTGCGTACGGTGCTGGTGGTGGCGTGGTAGGAAGCAGTATGGCCGAAGAAGGTAACAAGGGCGCGGGGGCGTTCTTAGGTTTTCTGGGCGGGATATTAACGGCGCGTATAAAAGATTTGATAACACAACCGGAATTCCAGCGACGCAAGGCTGCGATGATCGAGCAACAAAAAAAGAATGTACATGCTGCCCATAGCTACTACATGCAATACGAAAATGAATTGCATAAAATGGAGCAAGCGTTAGCGCAGGAAAGTGAATTGATCGCAGAGCCTACAACCAAATTGGAAAATGGGGATGAAATTCTTCAACGTGAAATTGAAATAGAAGATTATGAACGGCGCAAAAATGAAGCGCATGAATTGAGTAAAAGGTACACAGAACAAGTCGCCCAATACCGCGAGGCTCACAAGAGGCTGCCACCTGCAAGCAATATCCCTGAAGATGAAATACCAAAAGCAGAAGTGGACAGCCCGGATATTGTTTCTTCGGTTGGGTTTAACAAGGTTACCGGTGGACTCTTGCAATTCAAAGGAGTGTGGCTGTACTTTATGGGCAATGTCTCGCCAGACTTTCAGATGCTGATACACGGTCCTTCGGGCAGTGGTAAAAGCCACTTCGCGGTTCAGTTCGCGTATTACTACGCGGTGCATCACGGCACGGTCTTGTACAATTCCAGCGAGGAAGGTTTCTCAGTGACGATGGATAAGAAACTGGAATCACTCGGTGCGCGGGTCAAAGGGTTGGATATTGGAAAGTTTCAATCCTTCGCTGACTTCAAAAACAAGGTAGGGCGCACGGCTTACAATTTGATCGTTCTGGATTCGGTGAATGATATGCACATGGACAAATATGAATTGCAGGAGTTTTGCAGGTACTACTCTTGTACGGCAGTAGTTGGAATATGCCAGCAAAACAAGGCTGGACAAATGCGGGGTGGTGCGAACCTGGAGTTTGATACGGATGTTATTGTCAACGTTGAGGATGGTATTGCGCGAATAAAAAAGAACAGGTTCCTTCCGGAAAAACACGAGGTGGAAATTTTCAAGATCACACCAGTAATGCCCGAACCTGTTGAACAAACGGGCGGCAAGATCATTAACCTTGTACCTGATCTGCCCAAGACTGACGACCCCCAAGGCACGCCAAAGAGCGAGGACAAACCCAAGAGTGACGACAATGCGAATGACGGTGACAACCCGGATTTACCCGGTGATCCGGGCTTTGACGACTTTGGACATGTACTCTGATCCCGGTCAGGTTGCCCGGAAAACCCGCCA
>Ga0193752_1000644_pt1 | contig 32217 bp, 31 predicted proteins | sample H1c1metaG_FD_144924 | JGI IMG/M metagenome (GOLD analysis project Ga0193752, IMG submission 144924) | Soil microbial communities from a riparian zone of the East river system, Colorado, United States - H1c1 | ecosystem: Environmental > Terrestrial > Soil > Riparian zone | place: USA: East River... | reverse complement strand
GAGATCCGCAACGCGCTGGTGAACATGGAGCAGATGTTCGGCCTTTTGGACGTGCCGCCGGAGATCGCCGACAAGCCGGGCGCGCCGGCCTTGGCCGTGTCGGGTGGCGAGATCGTCTTCGACCATGTCGATTTCCACTACGACAGGAACCGGCCGATCCTGCACGACGTCAGTTTCCGCGTGCCGGCGGGCAACAGCGTGGCGATCGTGGGCTCGAGCGGTGCCGGCAAGTCGACGGTATCGCGCATCCTGTTCCGCTTCTACGACGTGGCCGGCGGCAGCGTGCGGATCGACGGCCAGAATATCCGCGACGTGACGCAGGCGAGCCTGCGCGCGGCGATCGGCGTGGTGCCGCAGGATACCGTGCTGTTCAACGACACGGTCTACTACAACATCAGCTACGGACGTCCCGACGCCACCCGTGCGGAAGTCGAGCAGGCCGCGCGCCTCGCCCGCATCCACGATTTCATCGAGGCCCTGCCGATGGGCTACGAGACTACCGTCGGCGAGCGCGGCCTGAAGCTGTCCGGCGGCGAGAAGCAGCGCGTGGCGATCGCTCGCACGATCCTGAAGAATCCGCAAATCCTGCTGTTCGACGAGGCGACCAGCGCGCTCGATACCCGTACCGAGCAGGAAATCCAGCGCTCGCTCGAAGAGGTGAGCCGCGGCCGCACCACGGTCGTGATCGCCCATCGCCTGTCGACCATCGTCAATGCCGACGAGATCGTCGTCCTCGACCGCGGCCGTGTCGCCGAGCGCGGCCGGCACAGCGAGCTTCTGGGGCGCGACGGCCTCTATGCCGATATGTGGCGGCGCCAGCAGGAAGACGCCGCCGACGCCGCCCGCCAGGTCGACGAACCGCCTTCGTTCCGCGCCGAAGGCCATCTGCGTGCAACCGTCGAATAGCATTGCCGCGCCGTCGATGTGGCGGTCGTTGCTGCCCATCCTCGCGGCCTGCGCCGCCATTGGCCTGCAGGCGGGCGTCGCCTTGCCGCTGGTGCCGCTGGCGCTGGAGCGGCAGGGTGTCGACAAGCTCACCATCGGCGTGATCTCGGCGGCCTGGGGCGTGGGCATGCTGGCCACCGCCACGCGCATTCCCCATCTCGCGGCGCGACTGGGGGCGGTGCCGCTGGTCTTTCTCTCGCTGGTCATCGGCGCGGCGATCTCGGTCGGCTACACCTTGACCGACAGCCCGGCGATCTGGTTCTGCCTCAGCCTGTCGCACGGCGTGGTGGGCGGCGTGCCCTGGGTGGTGAGCGAGATCTGGATCAACACCGTGGTCGACGAGCGCCGCCGCGGCCGCGCCATGGGCGTCTACGCCATGCTGGTGGCAGGCGGCATGGCGCTGGGACCGCTCATCCTCCAGGTCGTCGGTGTCTATGGCCCGGCCCCCTTCCTCACCAGCGCCGCGCTGGCGTTGATGGTCGCCGTGCCGTTGCTGACCTCCTGGAAGAGCGCCCCAGCGATCATCCCCACCGCCGACGGCGGCTTCGCCACGGTGGTGATTCTGGCCCCGCTGGCGATGTTGGCGGCTTTCGCCAGCGGCCTGGGCGAGCAGGTGGCGTTCAGCTTCCTGCCGGTCTACGCCGTCGGCTCCGGCGTCTCGCCGCAAACCGGTGCGATGTGGCTCTCGCTTTTCGTGATCGGCAATCTGGTGCTGCAGTGGCCGATCGGCTGGCTCGCCGACCATCTCGATCGCCGTGCCGTGCTGGCGGGTTGCGCACTGGCCAGCGCCGCGCTGGTGCTGCTGCTGTCGGCCCTGCCGTCCCACTCCGTCGCGGTCCTGGCAGTCGTGCTGCTGTGGGGCGGCATCTCCTTCGCCATCTATCCGGTCGGGCTGGCGTTGCTCGGCCAGCGCTTCAGCGGCGGCGACATTGCCCGCGCCAATACCGCCTTCACCATGCTCTATATCCTGGGGGGCATGATCGGCCGGCCGGTCACGGGTGCCGCCATGGACGCGTTGGGCGAGCCCGGGCTCGGCTGGTCGCTGGGATTTTTCTACGGCTTGGCAGGCGTCTCGGCGTTGCTGGCGCTTCGCCGCCGCCGCTGATAATCCTGCCGTCATGAGCGCCGCTGCCGCCCCGACAAAAAGCTTCGAAGACCCGCTTTTCAGTCCGCTGCTGGCCGGTGACCGCCGGGCATTGGCGCAGGCCATCACCGTGGTCGAATCGACCCGCAGCGACCATCGCGCGCGGGCCGATGCGCTTTTGGGTGCTTTGCTGCCCTATACCGGCAGATCGGTGCGGCTTGGCATCACGGGGGTGCCGGGAGTCGGCAAATCGACCTTCATCGAGCGCTTTGGCCTGTCGCTGCTCGAACGTGGCCGGTCGCTTGCCGTGCTGGCGATCGATCCTTCCTCCAAGCGCGCCGGCGGCTCGATCCTGGGCGACAAGACGCGCATGGAAGAGCTGTCGCGCCGCACCTCGGCCTTTATTCGTCCGTCACCTGCCGGCAGCACCCTGGGCGGCGTCGCCCGGCGCACGCGCGAGGCCATGCTGCTCGTCGAGGCGGCGGGCTTCGACACGGTGCTGGTCGAGACGGTGGGCGTCGGCCAGTCGGAGACCGCGGTCGCCGACATGGTCGATATGTTCATCGTCCTGCTGCTGCCCGGCGGCGGCGACGATCTGCAGGGGATCAAGCGCGGCGTGATCGAGCTTGCCGACCTGATCGTGGTCAACAAGGCCGATGGCGACATGCTGGCCACGGCGAAGCGATCGGCGGCGGATTACCAACATGCGCTGCGCCTCCTGCGCTCGCCCACCGCAGGCTGGACGCCCGAGGTCGCAACCTGTTCGGCAATCGCCGGCAACGGCGTTGCCGAGGTCTGGGACATTGTCGATCGCTTCCGCCAGGCCGTGGGCGAAAAGGGCATTGCCCGCCGCCGGGCCGAGCAGGCGCGCGCATGGATGTGGAACGAAGTGGGCGAGACCTTGCTGTCCGAATTGCGCAGGCACCCTGAGATCAAGCGGCAGATGGGCGTCCTTGAACGCGAGGTCGAAACCGGCCACATCACCCCCGCGGCCGCTGCGCGCCGCATGCTGGAGATTTTCCATGGTCGGTAAGGTCGGGAGCGGCAAGTCGATCGTCGATAGGGCCCGCAGGGCCGGCGGCGCCGACGAACTGCCCTTCTGGAAGCGCAAATCACTGGCGCAAATGACCAAGGAAGAGTGGGAATCGATCTGCGACGGCTGTGGCATGTGCTGCGTCAACAAGCTCGAATACGAGGGCACCGGCGAACTCGCCCAGACCGACACCTGCTGCCGCCTGCTCGACCCCAAGACGGCGCGCTGCAAGGATTACAAGAACCGCAAGAAGATCGTTCCCGATTGCATCCAACTCACCCCAAAGGTGGTAGCCAAGATGGACTGGCTGCCCCAGACCTGTGGCTATCGCCTGGTCCATGCCGGCAAGGACCTGCTGTGGTGGCACCCATTGGTCTCCGGCGACCCGGAAACCGTGCATCTGGCCGGGATTTCGGCCCGCGGACGGGTAATTCCCGAGGATCAGGTCGAGGATATCAGCGAGCGGGTGGTCGACTGGTTTGCTTGACGGGGACCCCTTCGGCCCGTAAAAAGCCGGCCTCCCGCCTTCCGGCGGGATCGTCATTTTCAGCGGATTACGCCATGCCTCGTCGTTGCGCCCTCTCGGGCAAAGCCGTCCAGTACGGTAACAATGTGAGCCACGCCAACAACAAGTCCCGGCGCCGGTTCATGGCCAACCTGCAGGTGGCCTCGGTCCTGTCCGAGGCGCTCGGTCATTCCGTGCGTCTGCGGCTCACGCCGCGCGGCATTAAGACGATCGAGCACAATGGCGGCATCGACGCCTATCTGACCGGCACCAACGACAGCAAGCTGACGCCGGAAATGAAGGTGCTGAAGCGCCGTGTCGTTTCCGCCAAGACCAAGAAAGACGCCAAGGCCGCCGCGGCGGCCTGAAGGCCTGCTCCCGGGAGCGGCTGGCGCTACTAGGGCGCCAGCTCGAACAGCAGCAGCAGGGTGCGCTGGAGCGGATTGAAGTTGTCGTCCGACACCAGCCACAGCAACGTCTCTCCCCGCGGCCCCTTGGTGGCCGCAAGCCCTTCCAGATTGTCGACCGCGTAAGGCGATGCGAGCCGCGCCAACTCCTCGGCGTGCACCGTGGCGCCCGGCCGAAGCTGGGCGGCATCGAAACGCATGATCCGGCATCGGACGCCACGCACCAGGTCGAAGGCGCGCTCGATCACGCCGTAGGAGCCGTCCGGCAGCAGGGCGATCGAGGTCGGCACGAAATCGGGGACCGTGGCGTAGTTGAACGACGTCCAGCTCCAGCCCTTGCCCGCGGGCGTGCCGATCCAGCCTACCGATGTGCCGGATTGCACGGAGTATTCCTCGCTCAGCAGCACCAGACGGCCGTCCGGCCCGGCATTCATGGCCTCGAGTCCGCCATTGGCCGGCTGCTTCGCGAGATCCGCCGGTCCCTCGACGGCGACCGGCGTGCCGGCGAGTCCGGCGCCCGCAGCTTCGCTGCCCGCCGGATAGTGCCAGATGCGGTGGTGCCGCTCGAAGCCCACCAGCCACGAGCCGTCCGGCAGGCGTGCCATCGACTCGGAATCGGCCTCGTGCTTGCCGGCCAAGGGCTTGCCCGCGAGATCGTGCAATCGGCCGATGCGGGCGGCGCTCAAGCCGCGCAGATTGCCGTCGGCATCCTGGTCGATGGCCGCCGTCATCCAGCCGCCGACATCGGAGATCGACACCAGGGACCTGCCGTCGGGCGCCACATGGAGGTCAGACCAGCCGCCGAAATGGAGCGAATTCGCCGTCAATGAGAGGCCGCCACGCCAGATCAGCTTGCCGACGCGCTGAATCTTGGCGTCATCGAGCGAGAGCGGCAGGATGGTCGCCTTGATTTCCAGATTTTGGTCCTGCGCCAGGGCGGCTTTGGGCGGGCCCGAGCAGGCCGTCACCAGCAGGAGTGCGAGAAAGGACAGCGGGCGAAGGAGGCAATGCATGCGCGTTTCTACCATGGAGGAGCTTGTGGCGCCGGTGGTGTACGCGACGTAGATTGCGGCATGAAATCGCTCTCCCGACGAACGGCGCTTGCCGGATTTGGCCTGCTCGCCAGTCCGGCCATTAGTCGTGCGCAAGAGGCCGCTCCGCTGCCGTCTGCCGCCGAAGCGCCGCCTTCCTCTCCCGTGGAAAGCGTGTCGATGGTGATGCCCGGCGACGTCACCTATCGCGGCCGCCTGTTCAAACCGTCCAATAAAGGTGCGCCTGCCGTCATTCTGGTGCCGGACGGTTGGGGACTCACGCCAGCATTCGAGGCCATGGGCGCTGCCTTGGCGGCGGAGGGCATCCTCGGCCTGGTCGTCGACATGCTGGGCGGCAAGACCGCGCAAGACCAGCAGGGCGCCGACAAACTCGCGAGCGAGGTCGATTCCGGCGATGCCGTCGATGCCATTTCCGCCTGGTACGACTGGCTGCGCAGCCGGGCCGAAGCCAGCTATCGAATCGCCGCCTTCGGCTTTGGGCCGGGCGGGCGCTGGGCGGTCGACGGCAGCGTGCGGAAAGATGCGCAGGGTGTCGCGGTCTGGAGCACGCGGCTCGAAACGACATCGGCCGATCTGAGCACGATCTACGGGGCCTTCGTCGGCCATTACAGCGACCACGATACCTTGCCCGGCCCGGCAATCGTGGCCGAGATCGAGGCCCGCCTGCGCGCTGCGGGCCGCACCGGTTATTTCTATCGTTACAGCGCTCGCCCGTTTTTCTACAACCCGCGCTCGCCCGACTACGACAAGCTCGACGCCGCTCTGGCCTGGCGGCGCACCATGACGATCTACCGCAGGATCTGGGACCTGCCACAGCCTGCCTGACTTGGGCCTGCCTGATCCGGGCCTGCCTGATCCAGGATCGTCAGGCCGCGCGCTTGCCTGAGGGCTTGCTGCCGCGCTTGGTGTCACGGGCGGCGCGGGTGTCGCGTTTTTCTTCCTCGTCGAACAGGCCCGCGAGCTGCTCCATCATGGTGCCGCCCAGCTGGTCGGCATCGACGATGGTGACGGCCTTGCGATAATAGCGCGTGACGTCGTGGCCAATGCCGATGGCCACCAGCTCGACCGGCGAGCGCGTCTCGATCCAGTCGATGACGTCGCGCAGGTGGCGCTCGAGATAATTGCCGGGATTGACCGACATGATGGTGATCTCGACCGGCGCGCCGTCCGAGATCACCATCATGATCTTGCGTTCTTCCGGCCGCGGCAGCAGGCGGTTGTGCGCCCATAGCAGCGCTTCGCCGTCGATGTTTTCCTTGAGGATGCCCTCGCGCAGCATCAGGCCCAGGTTCTTGCGCACCCGCCGCCACGGCGCGTCGGCCGATTTGTAGACGATGTGGCGCAGGTCGTTCAGGCGGCCCGGATTGGCAGGCTTGCCGGCGGCGAGCCATTGCTCGCGGCTCTGGCCGCCCTTCCAGGCGCGGGTGGTGAAGCCCAGGATCTCGACCTTGACGCCGCAGCGCTCGAGCGTGCGGGCCAGGATGTCGGCGCTCATCGCCGCCACGGTGATCGGCCGGCCGCGCATCGAGCCCGAGTTGTCGATCAGCAGCGAGACCACGGTGTCGCGGAAATTGGTCTCCTTCTCTTTCTTGAAGGAGAGCGAATGCATCGGGTTGGCGACGATGCGCGCGAGCCGCGCGGCATCGATCATGCCTTCGTCGAGATCGAACTCCCAGGCGCGGTTCTGCTGGGCCAGCAGGCGGCGCTGGAGGCGGTTGGCGAGCTTGCCGATGACGCCCTGCAGGTGGGAGAGTTGCTGGTCGAGATGGTTGCGCAGGCGGCCGAGCTCCTCGGCGTCGCACAGCTCATGGGCGTCGACCGTCTCGTCGAATTTCACCGTGTAGGCGTGATACTGCTGACCGGCCGGCTCGTTCGACATGGCGCCTGGCGGCAGCCACGGCCGCTCGGCGCGGCCAGGCTCCTCCTCGTCGCCCGAGCCCATCTGCATCTCGGCCTGGGCCTGGTCGGCGGAAGTCTCCGACGAGTCTTCCTGGTCGCTGGCATCCTCGGATTCCTCGCCCTGGGCGCCATAGCCCTGGGTCTCGCTCGAATCGCTCTGGTCGTCGCCGGTCTCGTTGGACTGGCCGTCGGCATTGTCCTGGTCCTTCGACTCCTCGGGGTCGTCGTCCTGCAGGTCCGAATTGTCGTCGCCGAGCTTGAGGTCGCGGATGAGCTGGCGCGCGGCGCGGGCGAAGGCCTCCTGGTTGCCGAGCGCATCCTTGAGCTTCTGGAAGTCGCGGCCGGCGGCCGATTCGACGTCGGCGCGCCACATATCGACCATGGCCCTGGCGGCCTCGGGCGGGGCGGCGCCCAAAAGCTGCTCGCGGGCGATCAGGCCGATCACGTCGGCGATCGGCGCGTCGTCCTTGGACTTGATGCGGGCATGGCCGCGCTGGTCGGAGCGCTGGCGCCACAAAGCCGAAAGATTGTCGGCGACGCCCGCCATGCGGCGTGCGCCCAAAGCCTCGACGCGGACCTGCTCGATGGCCTCGAAGATGGCGCGCGCCGCTTCGCCCCGGGGAACGCGGCGCAGATGGGTCTTGCGGTCGTGATGGCGCAACTTCAACGCCATCGAATCGGCCTCGCCGCGGACCCGCGACACGTCCTCGACCGGCAGGTCGCGGGCAGGCACGGTAATGCGGGCTTCCTCGCCCATCAGCGAGCCGCCGTCGGGCACGAAAGCCACGTTCACATCCTTGCGCGACACCGCCCGCATGGTGGTGGCGGTGACGCGCCGGAATTCCTCGATAGGCGTCGAATCCTTGGCCATGCGGCCCTCTTGTCAGTGCGGCCGGTCGGTTATCAGTGCGGCTTGGAGCTCTTGCCGCTGCCCGCGGGCAATTCCTTGCCGAAGCAGCGCTGATAATACTCGGCCAGCGTGCCGCGCTCGACCTCGTCGCACTTGTTGAGGAAGGTCAGCCGGAAGGCAAAGCCGATATCGCCGCCGAAGATGCGGGCATTCTCGGCCCAGGTGATAACCGTGCGCGGCGACATGACGGTCGAGATGTCGCCGGCGATGAAGCCTGCCCGCGACAGGTCGGCCAGGGCCACCATCGCCGAGACGATCTTGCGGCCCTCGTCGTTGTCGTATTGCGGCGCCTTGGCGGTGACGATGTTCACTTCCTGGTCGTGCGGCAGGTAGTTGAGCGTGGTCACGATCGACCAGCGGTCCATCTGGCCCTGGTTGATCTGCTGGGTGCCGTGATAGAGGCCGCTCGTGTCGCCCAGGCCCACCGTGTTGGCGGTCGAGAACAGGCGGAACGACGGATGCGGGCGGATGACCTTGTTCTGGTCGAGGAGGGTGAGCTTGCCTTCGACCTCGAGCACGCGCTGGATGACGAACATCACGTCGGCGCGGCCGGCGTCGTACTCGTCGAACACCAGCGCCGTCGGATTCTGCAGCGCCCAGGGCAGGATGCCTTCGCGGAACTCGGTGACCTGCATGCCGTCGCGCAGGACGATGGCATCCTTGCCGATCAGGTCGATGCGCGAGATGTGGCTGTCGAGGTTGACGCGGATGCAGGGCCAGTTCAGGCGGGCCGCGATCTGCTCTATATGGGTCGACTTGCCGGTGCCGTGATAGCCCTGGACCATGACGCGGCGGTTGTGGGCGAAGCCCGCCAGGATGGCCAGGGTCGTGTCCTGGTCGAACAGATAGGCATCGTCGACCTCCGGCACATGCTCGGTCGGGGTGCTGAAGGCCGGGACCTCCATGTCGATGTCGAGCCCGAAAAGCTGGCGCGCGGAAACCTTGATATCCGGCACGCCGGAGACGTTCTCGCTGGCCGCGGTCGTCGTAGAAGCCATCTCACGAAATCCCAAAACAAAGCCCGCCAAAGCGCGGGCCTTGGATAGTCGCAGGCCATTTTGTGCGCCGCAAGCGGCCAATTGCGCACGGACCCCGATAAGACCTGCGTCAATCGAAGGACAGGTGCTCGGAAACCCGCAGGGTGGAATAAGCGGCGTTGATTTCCTTGAATTTTTCTTCTGCGATGCGGTTTCCGCCATTGGCGTCGGGATGGTGGAGCTTGACCAATTCCTTGTATCGGGCCTTGAGGTCGGTCTGGGTGATCGGCCAGGAGAGCTCGAGCACCTCCAGCGCGTCCTTCTCGGCATTGTTGAGCAAATCGCTGCCGTCCATGCGCGGCGGTGGCCGTTCGCCCAGGCCGGCATCGTCCGCCAGGCCGAACGGGTCCTTGATATGCGCGTAGGAATTGCCGCTGCGCCGGGCGCCCAGGGGCCAGGTCTGGCGGCGCCAGGTCGTGTCGGCCCGGATATGGGCCTCGATCTGCTCGGGCGCGAGGCCGGCGAAATAGTCCCAGTTCTTGTTGTATTCGCGGACGTGACCCAGGCAGAACCAGCGATATTGGTCGAGCTGGTCGCGGGCGCGCGGCGCGCGATACTCACCCGCCAGACGGCAGCCCGGCACCTCGCACACACGCTGGTGCGATTGCAGGCTCTCCATCTCCATCAGGATTTTGTCTCGCCGTCGGCTCATCGCTGCAATATGAGTTCTGCGGTTTTGCCGGGCAAGTGGAAGGGCAAAGAAGATGGGCGCCGTCGCGATAGCCATTGACAGCAAGCTCCGCGCGCGGTTCGCGCCGACGCGACTCGCCGTGGAAGACGAATCGTCGCGCCATCACGGCCATGCCGGCTGGCGCGAGGGCGGTGAGACGCATTTCAAGGTCGAGATCGTCTCGGCGGCCTTCGACGGCCAGAGCCGCGTCGCCCGCCAGCGGCTTGTCTATCAGACACTGGCGGCGGAGTTCACCGATGGTCTTCACGCCCTTGCGCTCACGACGCTCACACCGGCCGAAGACGCGGCGCGCGGCTAGGTTTTTTCACCCGACGCGAGCGCGCGTACGGCTTCCTCGACCGAGTGGAACACGTGGTCCGGACCGAGCGTGTCCAACACTCCGCTGCGCCCGGCCGCGGCGGCGGCCCGATCCGCCTCGAGGCGGGCAAGGGCCACGTCGATGCCGCGCTTGCGCAAACGGGTGATCGTCCCGATGAGACCCAGGGCGCCGGTATAGTCGATCTGGGTGATGCCGCTCGCCTCGATCACCACCAGCCTCGTGTCCTGGGTCTCGGCCAGCGTTTTGTCGAGTTGGGCACGGACGAAATTGGCGTTGATGAAGCTGAGCGGTGCGGCCGGAGCGAAGACCAGCACGCCGGCGACGGTCTCACTTGGATGGTTGCGGCTGGGCGACCACCAGATCGTGGTGTTCGGCAGCCGCACCAGCCTGGTGCATTTCGGGCGCGCGAGCTGATAGGTGCTGTGCGCGAGCGACAGCAGGATGGCGAGCAAGACGCCGCGGTCGACGGGCAACAGGGCCACCAGCGCGGCCGAGGCCACGACCAGCAGGATCTCGTTGTCACCCCGGCGCGCGATCGACATCATTTCCGTGGCCCGGAAGATGCGCACGCTGATGAACACCAGGACGCCGGCCAGCGCCGCCTCCGGCACGTAACCGAAGGCGCCTCCCGCGGCGGCGACCAAAATGGCGATGGCGACGACGGCGGTGAGGCCGGTGAGCTGGGAGCGTCCGCCCGACTCGGCAATCGCCGTCGTGTTGGGCGGGCTGGCATTCACGGCAAAGGCGCCGAGGCAGGCGGCAAGGACGTTGCCGGCGCCGAGGCCGATGAAATCGCCGCCGACATCCTCCAGGGCGTCGGGATCGGATGGAAACGCGCGCACCACCACGGCCATCTGCATCATGCAGATCAGCGCGATAGTGAAGGCGAGCGGCAGCAACCGGACGAGGTCGTCGAAGGTAATGGTCGGCACGACGATCGCCGGCAGGGCCGTCGATAGCGGCCCCAGGGTCTTGACCCCATGCTCGGCTAGGCCGAGTTGCCACGTCGCCAGCGCCGCTCCGACAAGGCCGATCAGCGCGCCGGGTATGCGGGCGCTGAGCTTGCCCGCGCCGAAGGTCACGACGAAGACCAGCAGGCCGATGATCGCGGTGGCGCCGTTGGCCTGCGGGATGTCGCGCAGTATCGCCCACAGGCGAGCGACGAGATTGCCGTCGGGCGAGGCGATGCCCAGGATCACGGGAAGCTGGCCGATGACGATGTGAATCGAGATGCCGGCGAGGAAACCGGTTGTCACCGGTATGGAAAGCAGGTCGGCGATCCAGCCGGCCCGCAATACGCCGGCCACGATCAGGATCGCACCAACCATGAGCGCCAGCAAACCGGCATAGGCTGCGTAAGCCGGCGTGCCGGTTGCCGCGAGAAGCGACAGGGAGCCGGCGAAGATGGGCGCGATCGTCGAATCCGCGCCGACCGACATGAACCGGTTGGCGCCGAAGATGGCGAAGGCAATGGCGCCGGCGGCGAAGGCGAACAACCCGGTCTCGGCCGTCATGCCAGCGAGGTGGGCAGTCGCGAGCTGAGCCGGAAGGGCGATCGCGGCCAATGTCAGCCCGGCGATCAGATCGGCCGGCAGTGCGCGCATCTCCAGCCCGCGCAGCGAGGCGAACAACCAGTGCGCGCGCCGTGGTCCGGGCCCCGGTTCCATTTCAGCCGCGATCGCCGGTGACTTCGACATCGTCGAGCCCCGTATATCGATAGATCACGATCGAGGCGATCCAGGCGGCGATGAACAAGCCGATGATGACGAAGCCGAGATTGTTGAAATTATCGTTCAGCGCCGCGATGGCGTCCCAGAACCAGCCCGACAGGTTGAGACGGCCGCCCACGAGGCCCAGCGTTTCGATGCCGCCGATCAGGAAGGCCACCACCACCGATACGAAGGTGATGGTGAGATTGTAGTAGAGCTTGCGCATCGGTTTCACGAAGGCCCAGTTATAGGCACCCAGCATCAGGACGCCGTCCGTCGTGTCGATCAGCGACATGCCCGCCGCGAACAGGGCCGGGAACACCATGATCGACCAGATCGACAGGCCGTTGGCGGCCTGGGTCGCCGAGATGCCGAGCAGCGCCACTTCCGTGGCCGTGTCGAAACCCAGCCCGAACAGGAAGCCGAGCGGGAACATGTGCCAGCCCTTGGTGACCAGCCGGAACAGCGGCCGGAACAGCCGTGCCAGCAGGCCGCGATTGTTGAGCAGGATGTCGAAGTCGTCATCGACATAGCGTCCGCCGCCGCGCACGTGCCGGAAGGTGCGCCACACCGAGCGCAGGATGATCAGGTTGGCGATGGCGAGGACAAAGAGGAAGAGCGCCGAGACCAACGTGCCGATGATGCCGCCGACGCTGCGGAACTGCTCGAAATGCGCGGTCAGCAGCGTCGCCGTTGCGGCCACGCCGGCTGCCGCCAGGGCGACCACGGCCGAATGGCCCATGGCGAAGAAGAAGCCGACGCTGACGGGCCGCTTGCCCTCCTGCATGAGCTTGCGCGTCACATTGTCGATCGCCGCGATATGGTCGGCATCCACGGCGTGGCGCAGGCCGAAGCCGTAGGCGAGCAGGGCCGTTCCCAGCAGGATGGGCTGCTCGCGGAATACGACGAGCGCCCATACCCAGGCGGCCAGATTGAAGACGATGAGCAGGCCGTAGATGCCGATCAACGGCACACGCAGGCTTCCTGCGCGGCCGTCGAAGATCCATTTGATCGGGCCGGGCATCTCGGCGTCGTCGCTAGCAGTCGCCGACGCGCTTGCCGGTGAGCACCACGTCGCCGCTGGGCGTGAAGCCATTGGCCGACTTGGACAGCAGCTTGGCGATGCCGTCGTAGTCATCCTGCCGGTAATGGACTTCCATCTCGATGCGCTCGTCCGGCAGGCCGTTGACGCTGGGGCAGGTCCAGACCTTGCGGAAGATGCCGTCGCCCTGCGATTGCTCTCCGGCCTTGCAGTCGGTGCGCTGCTCGACGGGATTTACCAGGCGCTCGAGCGTGGCATCGCTGCCCTTCAGGCAAAAGAGGCCCCGGTTGACTTCCGAGGTCCCGCCGCTGGCTTTCCGGACCGCGGTGGTTTGCCAGCGCCCGGCATCGACCGGCGGCGGGGGCTTGGGACGGGTGATGAACGTCACCACGCCGGCAATCACTACCGCTGCGATTGCAGCGACCTTCCACGGTCGCATTCAGCCTTCCATCTCGATGATCTTGCCGGCGACGGCGGCGCGCACGGCTTCGGCGTCGGGGCCTGTATAGAAATCGGGCACCCAGCGTTTGACGACCTCGCTGTCGGCCGCCCAGGCATGGCAGTTGTCGATCATGTAAGGCTTGCGCCGCGGCTTGGCGGGAGCGTTACTGGTTGCGGATTCCCCGGCGGCCTTCGCCGGAAGAGTCCCTATCTTGACGCGGTGCTCACGGCTCAGTTCCTGCGCCTTGCGCGACGAGATGGTCTGAAAGGCCGTGGTCGCCACCGGTCCCAGCAGCTCGACGATGTGGGTGCAGCCATGGACGCCGCCCAGCCGCGCACGGACCTCGCGGTGAAAACCGCCGCCGATGCGCAGGCCGATCAGCTTCTTGAACTGGGGCGCGATGTCGCCGCATATCTGGTAGGGCGAGCTGTCGGTCACCGCCTCGACATCGACGATGGTGAGCTTGTCGTCGAGGGTGAGCCGGATCTTCATGTCGTGCACGAAGTCGCCGGGCGGCAGCGGCCCGCGCCACTCGTTGGCGTGCTCGTAGCTCTTCTCGTCGGTGATGCGGCCTTCGATGTCCCACAAACCATCCTCACGGAAAAATCCCTGGCAGACGACGCGGCGTGTGTGCAGTTGCTGTCGCGCGACCGGCGGCGAAAGCGGCATTTCAGGCACCTCTTGGATCGATGAACGGACTGTTGCTTTTTATATGCGGCGCAGGACGGCACCGCGCAACTGGGCGATGGCGTCACGCTCTCAGTGCGCGCGGCCAGGTCCGGGGGCGCCCAATGCCTCGACCCCGAGCTCGACGTCGACGCTGCCTGCTTTCTCGAAGGTGAGTGTCACGGGCACGCGGGTGTCCTTGACGAACGGCCCCTTCAATCCCGTCATCATCAGGTGATAGCCGCCGGGCGCGAGCTTTACAGTGGCGCCGGCGGGGATCTCCAACCCCTTTTCAAGCTCCCGCATGCGCATCACGTTGCCGTCCATCGTCATTTCATGGACCTCGACACGGCCGGCGGCGGGGCTGCGTGCGGCAATCAGGCGATCGGGCGCACTGCCCTTGTTGGTCACGGTGAGGTATCCGGCGCCGCTCATCGCCGAGGGTGGCGTGGCCCGCGACCACGGATCGCTGATGACGATGCTGCCCTGCGTATAGTCGCGGGCAAGGGTGGTGCCGCTCCAGAGCAGCGCAAGGGTCAGGGGAAGCAGGATACGGCGTTTGATCATGGTCGACTCCTCATATCTGAATGGCTGATTGCGCGACCGGGCATCCTTGGTTTCCCGAATAGCTACAGCTTGAGCTTCACGCTCGCCACGTAGGTCCGGCCGGGGAAGGGGTGGAACTCGAAATATTGCGCGTTGGTGATGTTGTCGATGCCGATGTCGGCCGACAGCGCGTTGGTGATTTGATAGCGAACATGGGCGTCGAGGACGAAGAAGCTGTCGAAGGCGCCCATGACATTGGAAACGTAGTCGCTGTTGTCCAGGGTCGAATACATCTTGCCCTGGAACCGGGCCGATGCCGCGAAAGAGAGCTGGTCGTTCGGGCTGTAGATGATCTGCGCCGTGTCGCGCCAGTCGGGGACATAGGGCACCCACATTCCCGTGGCATATGACCCCGTGGCGCTCTGGAAGCCCGGGTCGGACACGATCTGGGATTTTACATAGGTGATGCTGTTCGACAGGGTCAAACCGCGAATGAAGGCGTCCTTCACCTCGGCGAAGACCTCGACCCCGAGATTGCGGGTGAGACCGACATTCTGCCATGTGTTGACGAAGGCGTTGTTGACCAGGTTGGTCTGCTGGATGAGGGCATTGGCGGTTTGCTCCGCGAAGAAGGAGACGCGCACCCGGCTGTTGCTTGTCTGGCGCTCGATGGCGAGTTCCGAGGAGAGCACGGATTCCGGCACGAGGTTGGGATTGGGCACCGAGAAGATGGGGCCGGTCGAGACGATCTGATAGAGCTCGGATACCGTTGGATAGCGATAGGCCTGCCCGACCGAGAGCCTGGCGCTCCAGTTGGGGTCGAGCTGCACGGAGAGCGAGGCTTTGGGCGAGAAGTTGGTCGACTCCACCGTCGGCTGGAAGACGCCGACGTTTCCGGCGAAATTATAGCCGTCGAACGCTCGCCATTTCTCCAGCCGGCCGCCGAGCGTCAGGGCAAATCCCGGCGCGAACTTCCACTGATCCTGTATCCACACGCCATAGGTTTCGGTTTTGCCCACGCCGTCGGTCGACATGGTGTTGTTTCCGGTGTTCGATGAGACCAGCCAGTTGGGCGTGTTGTAGGTCGGGTTGTTCAGCACGTACTGATCGTGATGCAAACCGAAGCTGACTTCGTGCTCGCCGCCTGGACCGCTCGGACGCCATATGCCCTTGAGATCCTGCGTCGCCCAGCCCGTCCCATCCAGACGGGCGATCAGGCCGTTGGTCGTGAAATTGGTGTTGCTGAGAACGCCGGCGGGGGTCCTCTGGAGATCCTGCAGATAGCTGTACCAGGTGGCGACCGCCTCGAAATCCCATTTGCCGCCGGTATCGGTCTTGAGGGAGACGGCGTTCATCAGATGCTGCTGGTACAGATTATAGGTGTTGCTGGCGAAGCCCGACACGCCGCCGAAGGTCTGGTTGCCGCTGGCGTTCGTGAGGTAGGTCTGTGCCGATGAGTTTGTGTTGTTGTCCCAATAGCCGATGCTGTAGGTCGCGCGCAGCCAGTCCGTGATATCGAGCGCGACCTTGAGGTTGACGTTGGTCATGACGCTATGCAGCAGCCCACCGGCGCCGACGACGTTGGCGGGGGTGCCGGTCTTGCTCAGGGCCGAGACCGTTCCCGTCGTGTTGGCCGGCGCCGTCGAATTGGTGACGAAGAAGAGCGGTTGGCTCCAGCTATCCAGCAGGTTGCCGGAGAGGAAGAAGGAGAATTTGCCCAGCTTGCCGCCGATCGTCGCGGCACTTTCCGACGTCCCATAGGTGTTGTTGGTCTTGTACATGTTGAAGTTCTGGAAGGCCCCGGTCTGCTTGGCCGTGACCTCGAATTTCTCCGGCATGCGGGTGGTTATCAGTACCACGCCGCCCATGGAGTTGCCGGGATAGGCCGCGGCGAACGGGCCGTAAAGAACGTCTACGCCCTTGATCTGCTCGGGCGAGACCATGCCCCAGCGCGGTGCGCCGGTGGTGTTGTTGTTGGAGATCAAGGCGGAGATCAGCACGTCGTCGACATAGACCAGGCTGCGGGCACTGGAATTGATCCCCCAGGTGCGGGTCTGGATCGTCGGCTGCGTGTCGCCGTAGTTGCGCTTCCGCACGAAGATGCTGGGCAGGTATTTGAGGGCGTCCTCGGTATCGACGATGTTGGTCGTGGCCTCGATCTTCTTCTGATCGACGGTTTCCCGCGTCTGCGGCAGGGCGAATTTGTCGATCTCGGGAGAAATGGGAGGCAACTGGATCGGCGCCGGGGCGGTTACGGTGACCGCCGGCAGATTGACGGAGCCCGCCGGCGGCGGCGTGGCATCCTGGGCTTCGGCGGATGCCGCCAAGGCGAAGAGAGCAAGCGCGGTGCTGCCCAGGAGTTGAAGACGCAACATGGAGGATCCCCCTTTGCTTCGCTTGTTCACTGCGATTTCGGTGTGAGCTTCACGAAGGGTGCGGGCTCGCGCAGATCGTTCCAGCGCTGCCCGGCCGCCGGAATCTCGATCCAGCGCCGCGTGGCCTGCGGGCATTCCTGGATGGTCGGGAAGTAGAGCGTCTGGCCCGGCGTGTCGGGCAGCTTCATGACCATGCCGAACGTGTCGTAGAGATTGTCGGGCAGCGGCCCGCCACGCCATTCGATTTCGTCGACCGTCTCGCTGATCGTTCGTCCGTGGTCGGCCTTGAGCGGTGGATCGAGCTTGCGGGTCTTGATGGTGACGGTCCAACCCGGCTTCATTTGCGGCTTCACGGCGATGACGCCTTCGGGAATCTTGATCCGAAGTGCCACGGTCGCGGCTCCCTCGCAGCCATGGGGAACGGTGAAAGCCGTATCGAAGTACGATCCCGCGACACCCGAATCGGCATGAGCGGTGATGTGGGCAAAGGCGGGCGATGCAAAACCGATCAGGACGGCTGTTGCCCCGCAGGCAAACGAGCGCAGCATGGTTCAACTCCTCAAGTGTGGGTTTTCGGGAACGGGGTCATCGAATCGGCACCGTCGTCGTGAAGGTTGCCTTCTCGAAATCCGTGACCAGGGCATCGACCTCGATGGTCCAGGTGCCGGCGATGGGAAGCGGCGCTTCGACGACATAGCGGCCGGGCGCCGTCCGCACGGCTTTGTGCTCGCTGGGCTCGATGCCGAGCGCCGGGTTCGACAGCCAGACCGTCACATCGAGCGGCGCTGCCGGTTTCCCGTCCGTGTCGACGAGCGTCAGGGTCAGGCGATTGTTGCCGGGATGCGCCGGTGCCGCTTCGAGCAACAGCTTTCGGTTGCCGGCCATGGCGGTTGTCGCGAACCCCGCGCCCGGCGTCTCCCTGGTGTGATGCGCGTGTGGCTCGGCGGCGTGGGCGCGAGGCGGTGTGGTTTGTCCAAGCATCGCTGTGGCAACCAGAACGCTGGCGATGAAAACAAGCTCGGCCGCGATCGATCTGCGGAGAAGCCGCGCCGCGCCAGGCTCGCCACGCTCGAGCGCCGGCGTCAGCTTCAGCTTGTTGAAGCCTGCGAGGAACAGCGCCCCCGTGACCAGGACGAGCTTGGCCAGCAGCCGCTGGCCATAGTCGGTTCCGATCAATCCTTCCAGCGTCTGGACCTGCACGAAGGCTACGATCAGGCCGGCGGCGAACAGGACAGGGACGATACCGAGGGCAAGCTGTGAGAAGCGCCTCACGGCCGGCGCCGCCACTCTGCCCGGCTCCCTGCCGAGCCGCCGGTAAAGCGGCACTAGCGCGCCGGCCCAATAGGCGGCGCAAAGGACATGCAGGACGAGAAGTGGCGCGGTCAGCCAGCGCGGCTCGGCCGTCGCGGCATGTCCGGTCACGCCAAAGCCAGCCACCGCCAGGATTGCGCCCGCGGCCATGACACTCGACGCGGTCCGGCCGGTGCGCTGGACCAATCCGAGAACGAGGACGGCCAGGCCGAGGAGAGTGACGGCCGTGCTGTCGCCCATCGTGCTTTTGATCCCGATGCGCCAGACCGCCGGGTCGAGGAGGCCGGCAAGAGGCGTTGCTGCGGCGGACGCACCCTCGACGCCCAGCGAGATCACGAGAAGAAGCGCGGCGGCGACGCACGCTGCGAGACCGTCCCGCCTGTCGGTCCGTGCGACCGGGCTTTGACGATCGACGAGGACCAGGAAGAGGCTGCCGCCTACCCCGAGCAGGAACGCAGCGTAGAACAATGCCCGCAGAGCCGTTGCCAGGATTGCCCATGGCGGAATGCCGGATGTGTCGGCAAGACGAGCGTTTAGTCCGGCATCCGGTGCCGCCGGCCCGATGGCGAAAACGTAGCTGCCGCCCACGGGATGGGAATCGGCGGAGATCACCCGATAGGTGACGACATAGCTGCCTGCCGGCAGTCCTTTGGACAGGCGGATGCGCACGGTCTCGTCCGTCTCCGACACATCCTCGGGTCCGGCGACCGCCCGGCCGGATGCGTCGAGGACGCGCATGGAGATCGGCGACACCGCCTCGTCGAACCGAAGACGCACCTCGTCCGGCGCGGAAGGCAGCGACGCATTCTCCGCGGGATAGCGCTCGAGCAGCACGGCATGGGCGGCGGCTTGCGATATCCAGGGAAGCGACAGAAGCGTCGCCACCACGGCGATGGTCCGAAGAAACCAGATGGGCGCGGGCAAGATTGCCTACTCCGAGCTGCCCGAGAAGGCAGACTCTGCCTGCATGAAGGACGACTCGCGGCTTCTGTCCTCCGACAACACGAAAGCCTGCTGCCGGAACGGGGCCGCGAGAACGGCAAAAGCCCGGTCTCCGACGCTATCTCACGGGATGCAGCGGAGCCGAGGCGATGCTAGGCGGGGGTGGGTGGCGCTCGGGGTTGATTTGGCCCGTCGCGAATGCCGACGGGCGCGAGCGCGTCGACCGGAGCCACGAAGCGGACGATCAGGGCCGCCGGCTCGACGAAGAGAAAGGCCTGCGGCGGTTCGGCGAGCGCCGGAGCGTGGGCAAGGCCGAGGCAGCAATCGTGACTATGCGCGAGTTGCTTGGGACCGTCGGCGCTGTCCTGCTGGCTGACGAGCTGCGTGCCTTCGGACGTGCACAGGACTGCGAACGGACTGCCCGCCATGCCGCCGCGCATCAGCGCGGCGTGGGCGAGCGGCTGCAGGAAATTGAGCGTGATCGCAAACAACGCCACGGCCAAAACCGTCGCGCGCCAGCCCTGGTCGGAGCGTTTGCGGATCATGGCTTATTCTAGGCGCGGTTCTTGCGGCGGCGCACTCCTAAAACGTCGCATGCTGCACGAATCTCATGGCTCCCAGCGAAGAGAGAGGATCTCTAAACCGGCGGAGTGACGCGCAGTTGGGCGATGCGCGTGCCTTCGCGCTTGAGGATCTCGAAGCGGAAGCCATGGAAGGCATAGGTCTGGCCGACCTCGGGGATGCGCCGCGCCTCGTGCAGCACCAATCCGGCGATCGTGGTGGCGACATCCTCGGGCAGGCCCCAGCCGAATTCGCGGTTGAGGTCGCGGATCGGCACGTCGCCCTGGCTGAGGAAGCTGCCGTCCTCGCGCCGGATCACGCCCGGCACGTTGGGATCGTGCTCGTCCTGGATGTCGCCCACGATCTCCTCGATGATGTCCTCGAGGGTGACGATGCCGCGCAGGCCGCCATATTCGTCGACCACGATGGCGAAATGCTCGTGGCGGGCGCGGAAGGCCTGGAGCTGGCCGAACAGCGTGGTCGCCTCCGGAATGAACCAGGGCCGCGTCATCACCTTGCCGATATCGATCGTGGTCACGTCGGGCGCGGCCTTGGCCGCGCGGAACAGGTCCTTGGCGTGAATGATGCCCACGATATTATCGGGCTCGTCGCGGTAGAGCGGGATCCGGGTGTAGGGCGCTGCCAGCACCTGGGCCACGATCGCACCGACCGGCAGGCGGGCGTCGATCAGCGCCACGTTGCCGCGATGGATCATGACGTCACCGACGGTGAGGTCGGCGAGGTTGAGCACCGAGCGCAGCATTGCCTTCTCGGCCGGCGCGGCTTCGTCGGCCAGGCCTTCGCCGTGCAGCTCGATGGCGCCCCGCAGCATGTCGTCCTGGGCCTGGGCATCGTCGTGCGATTGGGCGCGAACGCCGATCAGGTTGAGCGATATGCGCGCCGCCCGCGTGGCCGCCCGCGCCACCGGCCCGATCACCTTCAGCACACCGTTCAGCGTCGGCGCCAGCACGAGGGCGACGCGGTCGGCGTGGAGCAGCGCCCAGGTCTTGGGCAACACCTCGACGAACAGCACGACCAGCACGGTGACGAAGATCGTCGCATAGGCCACGCCGGCGCTGCCGAACAGGTTGGTCAGCACCGCCGTGGTCAGGGAGGCGGCGAAGATGTTGAGCACGCTGTTGCCGATCAAGGTCGCGCTCACGACCTCGTCCTTGCGTTCGAGCAGGGAATTGACCAGCGCTGCGCGGCGGTTGCCCTGTTGCGCGAGGCGGTGCATGCGCGGCCGCGACACGCCGGTGATCGCCGTCTCGGCGGCCGAGAGATAGCTCGCCGCCATCAAGCAGAGCAGCACAAGGGGCGCAGCCACTTCGAGACTGATATCCAGATGGATTTCAGGTTCCATCGCCGTTCTTAGGCCGCGATTGCGGCGTCGAGCAGACGGCCGAGATCCTCTTCCGCGACGGCGCGGCTGACGAAGGCCTTGCCGATGCCGCGGGCGAGGATGAAAGCGAGCTTGCCGCCTTCGGCTTTCTTGTCGCCGCGCATATGCTCGATCAGCCTGGCGCTGTTCCAGGTCCGGCTGTTGCCGCCGCCGATCGCGCGCAGGCGCACGGGCAGGCCGACGAGAGCGAGATGCCGGCGCACCCGCAGCGCCTCTTGCGACGTGCACAGGCCGAGCTGGGCCGACAGGTCGAAGGCCATCGCCATGCCGGCTCCCACCGCTTCGCCGTGCAACAGGTCGGCGCCGAAACCGGTCTCCGCCTCGAGCGCATGGCCGAAGGTATGGCCGAGATTGAGCAGTGCCCGCAGGTCGGTAGTCTCGCGCTCGTCGGCGGCGACGATGCGCGCCTTGGCCAGGCAACTGCGCTCGATCGCCTCGGCACGCCTGGCATGGTCGCCGGCGATGACGGCGGGTCCGTGGATCTCCAGCCAGTCGAAGAAGGCGGGATCGTCGATCAATCCGTACTTCGCCACCTCGGCATAGCCCGCCAGCAGCTCGCGCCGCGGCAGTGTGTCGAGCACATCGGTGTCGGCCAGCACCAGGCGCGGCTGATAGAAGGTGCCGACGAGATTCTTGCCGTGGCGCGTGTTGATGCCGGTCTTGCCGCCGACGGAGCTGTCGACCTGGGCCAGCAGGGTCGTCGGCACCTGGATGAAGTCCACGCCGCGCAGCAGCACCGAGGCGGCAAAGCCCGTGAGATCGCCGACCACGCCGCCGCCGAGTGCCACCAGGGTGGTCTTGCGGTCGGGCCGCCGGTCGAGCAGCGCGTTCATCAACCGGCCGAAAGCCGAGAATTCCTTGCTGCCTTCGCCGGCCGGCACCGTGATGAGCGAGGAGGCGATGCCGGCGCGGGCGAAGGAGGCGCCGAGGCGATCGGCATAGAGGGGGGCCACCTGCTCGTCGCTCACGACGATGACACGCGGCGCGGCGAGCAGCGGCTTGGCGAGGTCGCCCGTCCGATCGATCAGGCCCGGACCGATGACGATGTCGTAGCCGCGGCCGGCCAGCTCGACGCGCACGAGACGCTGGTCGCTCATGGCGTGGCACCGGCCTGGTGCGGCAGTCGGTGAACCTCGACATAGCGTCGCACCGCTGCAATCACCTCGTCAGTGGTGCGATCGACGGGCTGGGCGCTGGAATCGACCACGATGTCGGCTTCGGCGTAGATCGGGTGACGTTTGGTCATCAGTCCTGCAAGAATTTCCCTGGAATCGCCCTGTTGCAATAGCGGCCGGTGGTTCCGCTTCTTTACCCGGTCGAACAATACGTCGAGTTCGGCGCGCAGCCACACCGTCAGCGCCTTGCTGCGCATCAGTGCGCGGGTTTCGGGGTCGATATAGGCGCCCCCGCCGGTCGACAGGATATGCGTCGGGTTGTCGAGCAGCCGGGCAATGACGCGACGCTCGCCGGCGCGGAAGGCCGCCTCGCCATGGCGCTCGAAGAATTCGGCAATGCTGCAGCCGGCCGCGCGCTCTATTTCGCTGTCCGCATCGACGAATGGCAGGCCAAGACGCACGGCCAGACGCTTGCCGATGGCGCTCTTGCCGGCTCCCATCAGGCCGACAAGGGCCACGGTGCGCGGCAGGGAGAGGGGGGAGGAGGCGTCCATGGCGATTTGGGCCCCCTGCATGTCGCCCATTCCGCCCTCCGTTTCAAGCGGCCCTATTTTCAAGGGGTTAGCGGCGGTGATTGCCGCGTCACGCGCGGACGGGTAGTTTCCGCCCGTCGTGCCAATGTTCCGTTCCCGAAGCCATTTTCGTCTGCCGCCCGTGCGGGTGGCCCCTGTTGTCTTGGTCATCCTGGCCTGTCTGGTGCTGGCCGGGCTGGTAGCACTGAGCTTTATCGACCCCAAGCCACCGACCCGCCATTTCGAGGTTCCCGTCTCCAATGACCGCTTCGCCCACTAGGTTTCTCGCGGGCGCTGCGCTGCTCCTGGCGCTGGCTTGGCTTCCGTCGCCCGATCCTGCCCGGGCGCAGGGTTTCGACGACCGGACCACCGGTTTTCTCACGGCCAAGACGGGCGGCCTGCCCGCCGACTCCTGGCGCGGCACGTCGCTCGCCACGGCCAAGCGGCTCGTCTCCGCGCTGCCGGCGGCGCCGCGCAGCCGGGCGCTTCGCGACCTCCAGTTCACCGTCATGGTGAGCGCGCTCACGCCGCCGGCGCCCGACGGCAGCCCGCCGCCCACCCTGTTCGCCCGCAAGGTCGAAAAGCTGGCGGCGATGGGCGAGGCCGAGAGCCTGAACGAGATGGTGCGCGGCGCCGGCGGCTACAGCGACCCCACGATCGCCGCCGCCGTGGTCAACGCCATGATGCTGGCCGGCGAACGCGACGGCGCTTGCGCCATCGTTCGCGGCTATCCCCTGCCCGAGCCGTTCGGCCGGCGCGCAAGCATCGCCTGCCGCCTGGTGGCAAGCGACGGCGCCGGTGCCCAGGCCGAGGTCGGGGCGGTTCGTGCCGCCGATCCCGGATTTGGCATGCTGGTGGATACCATCGCCGGCGGCCAGCCGCCCAACGGGGCCACGCCGGCTTTGCTCGATGGGCCGGCCATGGTTCTGCTCGGGCTGGCTTACGTCGTTCCGCCGGCGGCGGCATTGCGCACCACCCAGCCATCGCTGATACGCTCGATCGTGGCGCAGAAAATCATCCCGCTGCCGATCCGCATCGAGGTCGCCGAGCGCGGCGAGGCGCTGGCCATCATCGAGGCCACGCGCCTTGCCGACCTCTATGTCGAGGCGGTGACGGGAAGAGTGCCCTTGCCGCCGGCGACGGCGCAGCGCGCCCGGCTGGTGGCCTCGGCACGGGCCGTCACCAACGCGCAGGAAATCATGAACTCGATGACCGCAGTCTATAGCGAGGCGCGCGGCAGCGCCTTGTTTCCGACGGTGGCGCGGGCCACTGCGGCCGGCATGCTCAATCTGCCGGCAAAGCCGGAATATGCCGCCGTGGCGCCGGATGCGATGCGTGGTTTCTTCCTGCTGGGTGACAAGCGGCTCGCGACGGCCTGGACCCATCTGGCGGTGAACAATGCGCTCAATAATCCGCGCGCGCTCGCCGCGCTCGACCGGCTGATGCCGATGGCCGCGGTGGCCGGCATCGACGATCCCAAGCAGATCGCGCCCTCGGAGATCAACCGCTGGTACGACGCAATGCGCCAGGACGATCCGCAGCGTGCGCCGCTGCGCGGCTACCTCCTGCTCGAGCTGCTGCGCGCCACCGGCATCGACGTGCCGCCGCGCAGCACCAACCTGCCTGAAAGCGCGCCGGGCGGCGTGCGGCTCGTGATGCCGCCGGCCGCGACCCTTCAGGCGCTGCAGGCGGCGGGGCAGGGCCGCCGCCGTGCCGAGGCTGCGTTGCTGGCGTCGGTGGCGGTCGGCGAGACGCCGCTCAACGAGATTCATCCCGCCGCGGTCGGCGCCATCGTGCGGGCGCTGCGCGACGTGGGTGAAGACGCGCCGGCGCGGCAGTTCGCGATCGAAATCGCGATCGCCCAAGGGCTGTGACGCAAAGCCGGCTTGTGACGAGGAAGCCTCCTGTCGCGCTGGTTCGCGAGGCCGAGGCTTTTCTCGATATGCTGCAGGCCGAGCGGGGCGCCTCGAAAAACACCCGGCTGGCCTATAGCGCCGACCTCAAGGATCTCTGCGCCTTCCTCGCTCGCCGCAAGCAGGGCCCGCTCGACGCCGACGCCGACGCGTTGCGCGCCTATCTCAAGTCGCTCGACTATGTCGGCATGACGCCGCGCACGGTGGCACGGCGCCTTTCGGTGATGCGCCAGTTCTTCCGCTTCCTGCTGGCTGAGCAGATGCGCGGCGACGATCCCTCGAGCGCGCTCGATTCGCCCAAGCTCGGCCGGCCGCTGCCCAAGGGCATGGCGCGCGCCGATGTCGAGAAGCTGATCGAGGCCGCGCGGGCCAAGGGCGGCGAAGACGGCGGCCGGATGTCGACCTTTCTCGAAATCCTCTATGGCACCGGCCTTCGCGTGTCGGAGCTGATGACCCTGCCGCTGTCGGCCGTCGAACGCGACCCGACGGTGCTGGTGGTGCGCGGCAAGGGCGACAAGGAACGCATGGTGCCGCTGTCCGACGCAGCGCGCGTCGCGATCGCCGAATGGCTGCCGGTGCGGGCGGCGGCGCTGGCGCCGGGCGAGACTTCGCGCTTTCTCTTTCCGTCGCGCGGGCGGCTCGGCCATCTCACACGGCAAAGGTTCGCCCAGATCCTCAAGGAGGCGGCGCTCGCCGCCAATATCGATCCCGCGCGCGTGTCGCCGCACGTGCTGCGCCATGCCTTCGCCAGCCATCTGCTGGCAGGCGGGGCGGACTTGCGCAGCGTGCAACTCATGCTGGGCCATGCCGATATCGCCACGACGCAGATCTACACCCACGTGCTGGACGAGAAGCTGCGCTCGCTGGTCCAGGACAAGCATCCGCTGGCCAAGCGCCGCCGCCGGTCGGCCGGTTGACACATTCCAGATGCCGGGCGACACCTAAAATCAATGACAACATACCTTGAATTCGAGAAGCCGATTTCGGAGCTCGAAAGCAAAGTCGCCGAGCTGCGTCATCTGCCCAACAACGGCGAGGTCGATATCGCCGACGAAGTCATGCGCTTGCAGGGCCGGGTCGATAAGTTGCTCCGTACAACTTATTCCCGCCTCACGCCCTGGCAGCGTGTGCAGGTCGCCCGCCATCCCGAGAGGCCGCACGCCCAGCGCTATATCGACCGGCTGATCACCGATTACGTGCCGCTTGCCGGCGACCGCGTCTTCGGCGAGGACGCGGCCATCGTGGGCGGCGTCGGCCGGTTCCGCGGCCAGAGCATCGCCATCCTGGGTCAGGAGAAGGGCGACGACACCGATTCACGCATCAAGCACAACTTCGGCATGGCTCGACCCGAGGGCTATCGCAAGGCGCAGCGGCTGATGAAACTGGCCGAGCGGTTCAAGATGCCTGTCGTCACCCTGGTCGACACGTCGGGTGCTTATCCCGGTATCGACGCCGAGGCGCGCGGCCAGGCCGAGGCGGTGGCGACCTCGATCGACATGTGCCTGGAAATAGGCGTGCCTTTGGTCAGTGTGGTGATCGGCGAGGGCGGCTCGGGCGGCGCGCTCGCGATCGCCTCGGCCGACCGCGTCTACATGCTGGAGAACTCGGTCTATTCGGTGATCTCGCCGGAAGGCTGCGCCTCGATCCTGTGGCGCAACAATGCCAACGCCCAGGATGCCGCCGAGGCGATGAAGGTCACCGCCGCCGATCTCAAGAGGCTCGAAGTGATCGACGAGGTCATCCCCGAGCCGATGGGCGGCGCCCATCGCGCACCCGAGGAGGCGATCGACTCGGTGGGCGAGACGATTGCGCGTGCGCTCGCCGACCTCGCGCAATACGACGCCGAGACCCTGCGCCAGCGTCGCCAGGAGAAGTTTTTGGCGATGGGCAAGAAGGGCCTGTAGTGGCGGCATCGGCGCTGCGTCTCAGCGTTCTCGATCAGTCGCCGATCCGCAAGGGCGGCACCGCGGCCGACGCGGTCGCCGAGAGCCTCGAGCTTGCCCAGCTCTGCGACCGGCTGGGCTATCTGCGCTACTGGGTGGCCGAGCACCACAGCAGCGAGGCGCTGGCGGGCTCCGCGCCCGAGGTGCTGATCGCGCGCATCGCCGGCCTCACGCAGCGCCTGCGCGTCGGCTCGGGCGGCGTGATGCTGCCGCATTACAGCGCCTACAAGGTGGCCGAGCAGTTCCGCATGCTCGAGACACTGTTTCCCGGCCGCATCGATCTCGGCGTCGGCCGTGCGCCGGGCAGCGACCAGCGCACCATGCGCATCCTGCAGGAAGGCAAGACCAACCACAGTGCCGACCAGTATCCGTATCAGGTGCGCGACCTGGTCTCGTGGCTGCACGATGCCTTGCCGGTCAATCATCCCGGTCACGGCGTTCAGGCCCAGCCGCTGGGCGACAGCGCGCCCGATGTCTGGCTGCTGGGTTCGAGCGAAGACAGTGCCACTCTCGCCGCGCATTTCGGCCTGCCGTTCTGCTTTGCGCACTTCATCAATCCCGACGGCGGCGATGGCGTCACCCGCGCCTATCGCGCGCACTACAAGCCCTCGGCGCTCTACGCCAAGCCGATGCCGATGATGGCGATCTCGTTGCTATGCGCCGAAACGGACGAGGAGGCCGACCGGCTGGCCAAGAGCCGCGAAGTCTGGGCGATGCGCCTGCGCACCACCGGCAACCCGGGACCGGTGCCTTCGGTCGAGGAGGCGCTCGAAATCGCCAAGGATCCGCGTGTAAAACACTGGCTCGCCAGCATTCGCCGCCGCTCGGTCGTGGGTTCGCCGAAGACGGTGCGCGCCGCCCTCGAGCAGCATGCCGTCAATTACGAGGTCGACGAGATCATGGCGGTGACGATCTGCTACGACTTCGAGGCGCGCAAGCGGTCGTATGGGTTGCTGGCGGAGGAGTTCGGGTTGGTGAGCTCCTGAAACTCAGCGCACCCCGTTCATCCACCAACCCTGTCATCGGGGCGAACGCCGTGCGTCTCAACCCTTGTCCTTGCCCGCCGTCGCATCCCACATCGGTGCGGCCATCGCCTCGGTGAAGTTCGCGAACATCAGGTTGAACGAGATGCTGATGCGGTCGGCGGTGCCGGTGTTGGCGGGCACGGTGTGCTTGAGCCAGGCCGGGAAGATCAGCAGCCGGCCTGCCTTGCTCTCGGCGTTGGCGCCGTTGGCGGTGAGCCTGGTGTATTGCCGGGGCTTGGGCATGATCATCGAGGCTTGGCCGCGCGGGTCCTGGAAGTCGATGCGCGAGCCGGCATCGGGAATAGCGACGTAGTAGACGCCGCTCAAATAATTGTTGGGATGATGGTGAATCGGGTGATAGGCGCCCGGCGGATTGATGTTGGCCCAGCAGCCGGTGACGACCATGGGATACTGATCGACCTGCAGGAAGCGGGCGACGCCACGCGCAGCGGTCTCGACCAGCTTGATGAATTCGGCGAATTGCGGCCGTTTGTGCAGATCCTGCGGCGTCTGCCAGTTGCTGCCGGGCGGAATCGCCGGGCGCGGCGCGATCAGCCGCTCGATCTCGGCTTTCAGCTTGGCGTTCAGCGCCGCCGCCGCCGGCCGCTGAAGGTCGACGATCCAGAGCGGCGTTGGAAAGAGTTCCTGGACTTCCTGCTTTTCGATCATCCGCCCACTATAGCGAAGGCCGCTCAGCGTCCCAATGCGCGTTGCAGCCGGTCGAGCTGGGCGGGGATCGCTGCCGGATCGGTGACCGGCAGCGAGCAATAATTCCTGGTACAGGCGAAGGCGGCCGGCCCCTCGGGATAGTCGGGATAATCGACATCCGCGTTGGCCAGCGGCCCTTCGCGCTTGTCCCACCACTCCGCGCGCTTGTCCGACAGCGGATAGCGCAGCGCCGCGGCATAGAGCGCGGCGGCGCGCGCATCGTCCTTGGGACCGACGATGGCGACATGCACCGGCTCGTTGCGCAGTTCGTCCTCCGCCAGCAGCACGTCGGGCAGGAAGCCATAGGCGTCCTGGATCGGCGGCGAGGCGAGATAGCCCATGCCGGCTTCGGCGATCTCGAGATAGCGGGCCTCACCGGTATAGAAGTGCAGGAGCGCGAACAGACGCGTCGCCGTGACGTTATCCTCACGCTGCTTGATCGGCTTGGCGAGCAGGTGCTTCGAGTCGGGCGCCGCGGAGGCAAGAAAGCCGCCGGTTCTGGAATCGATGAAGCTCGCGGCGATGAAATCCGCCGTCGCCCGGGCCTCGGCCAGGAAGCGCCGGGCGCCGGTCGAACGATGCAGCGCCAGCAACGCCTTTGCCATCTCCAGCGAATCGGCCAGATAAGGTCCGGCGGCATCCTGTTCGGCATGGCGAAAGCCGCCGCCCGCCGGCAGCCGGCGATTGGCCAGCGCCCAGTCTGCCGCGGCGATCGAAAGCGCGAGGGCCTCTTGCGTGCCGGTGGCGTCGTAATAGGCGAGCAGGCCCGAGATCGCCTGGCCCGTTTCGCGCGCATATTGACGCTTGTCGACGCCGGGCTTGCCGTCGGCCATGCCCATCGAGGCGTAGAAGCCGCCGCTCGGCCCGGCCAGCGTGTCCTTGAGGAAACCGAACAGACGGTCGGCGGCCTGGCGATAGGCCGGATCGCCGAACATCACCCAGGCGCGTGCATAGGCGGTCAAGGCCGCCTGTTGGGCGAACATCGGGAACTCCTCGCTGGGCGCCGACCAGTCGGGCTTCAGCGAGACCTGGCTGATACCACCCAGTTGTGGGTCGATGATGCCGATCATTGCGGTCAGGGTCTTGGCGAGCCGGGCCTCGAGTTCTTTTTCACCGGCGCGGGCGCGATCGAGCGCGTAATCGAGAGTCGGTCCGTCGACCAGCTTGGATTTGCTCCAGCCGCCATTCACCGGATCCCATGCCTTGTCGATGAAGCCCAGGATCGCGACGCGCTGTGCGTCGGAGAGGCCGGTGGCCAGCGTGCGCTCCGTCTCCGGGCCGGCGCGGCTGCCGTAGACGACCGGCGACGGGTCCTTGACTGTCTCCGTCAGGACCGGAATGAAGAATTTCGGCGAATAGAAGCCGCGCAGTTTCACGATCTCCGTGCCGTCGGGCCCGATGATGATCGTGGCCGGCCAGCCCCAGCCTTCGTAACGCTGCGAAATGTCGGGGCGGCTGTCCTGGTCGACATAGACCGGAATGAAATGATCCTTCAGGACAGCCCGCACCTCGGGGTTGGCCCAGGTGTCGCGGTTCATGGCGTGGCACCAAGGGCACCACCAGCTTTGCAGCGACACGATCACGAACTTCTTCTCGTTGGCGGCACGCTGGAAAGTGGCATCGGACCACATGCTCCAGAAACCGTCGTTCCCGAGGTCCTTACGGTCGTCGGGCGGCCCGGCCGCGGCGCCCGAAGCGAAGAGGGTGAGGGCCGCCAGGAAACTCCAGAATCGCCTCATCGCGCGCTCCACCGCAGACCTTGAATGCACGAACGTATTTGCAGGGTTGGGCGTTCAGTGGTCCAATCACGGCCAAACACAGGATCGGGAGGTCCCATGACGATCGTTGTGCAAGGTGTCACATCCGCTTTTGCCGCAGAAGTGGGTGATGTCGATCTCAGCAAGCCGCTGGCGGCTGACGATCTCGCCGCCATTCGCGCCGCCTTCACCAAATACGCCGTGCTGATCTTCCCCGATCAGCATTTCGACGACGAAAGCCATCTCGACTTCGCGCGCAATTTCGGCCCGCTCGAGACCACGGTGTTCAAGGCACGGCAGGACCATAAATTGCGCCTGCAGGAGAATCTCGCCGATGTCGGCAATCTCGATGCCGACAACAGGATCCTGCAAGCCAACGACCGGACGCGGCTTTACCAACTCGGCAACCGGCTGTGGCACACCGACTCCTCGTTCAAGGCGTTGCCCGCCTATTGCTCGCTTTTGCACGGCCGGTCTATTCCACCGATCGGCGGCCACACCGAATTCGCCGATATGCGCGCCGCATACGATGCGTTGCCCGAGCCGACCAGGCGGCGGATCGACGGTCTGGTGGCCGAGCATTCGCTGATGACCTCGCGTGCCAAGCTGGGCTTCGCCGATTTCGACGAGAACGAGCGCAAGATGTTCGAGCCGGTGCCGCAGGTGCTGGCGCGGCGGCTGCCCGACAGCGGCCGCATGAGCCTCTATGTCGCGAGCCACGCCGGTGCGATCCGCGGCATGCCCAGGGACGAGGCGCTGAAGCTGATCGAGGAGCTGATCGCTCATGCCACGCAGCGTCAGTTCGTCTACACCCACCGCTGGCGGGTCAACGACCTGGTGATGTGGGACAACCGCTGCACCATGCATCGTGGCCTGGAGTTCGACGACCAGCGCTACAAGCGCGACATGCGCCGCGCCACGGTCTCGGACGTCGCGCCGACCTGCCAGCAGATGGGGCTGCAGGTCGCGGCGGAATGACGGCATGCTTCGGCGAGAGGTGACTCGTTGCGTTGATGAAAGCTCGGGATGACAGCGATATTTTCGTGAGCTTTCGTGCGACAGCAAACAAGAGCCGGGCCTGCTCGAAGCGTTCGCGGCTTACAATTTTCCACTTTTTTTGCGGTCGGCCGGCGGCCTCCGCATGAGCCGGTGTTTCCTGGAAGGATGAGTCATGACGATCGATATCGAGAAGCTGAGGGCCGAGATCGGGCGCGTGATCGAGGACGAGGATACGGCGACCGACGCACCGCTCAGGGGCATGATCGCAACCTTCGATCGCAACGAGAAGGTCCCGGGCCCGGGCGAGGCGATCGCGCCGGGTTGGCATCTCTGCTACCTGCACTCCTATGCCCGACGCGCCGCGCTCGGCGTCGACGGGTTGCCGGTCGAGGGCGGCGTGCTGCCCAAGATCCCGCTGCCTAGGCGCATGTATGCCGGCTCCAGCTTCACGTTCGACGGCGACATCCGGGTGGGCGACAAGCTCCGCCGCGAGACCGAGTTCACCGACATCCAGGTGCGCGGCGGCGGCACCGGTACGCTGATCGTGACGACGCAGACGCGCCGCATCTTCACGCCGCGCGGACTTGCCGTCACCGAGGCGGCCAGCACGGTGTTCCGCGAGGAAGTGAAGGCGGGCGAAAAGAGCGGCATCCCGACACGCGAAGCGGCACCCGTCGGCCTGCCCTGGCGGCGCACCATCAAGCCCGATCCAGTGATGCTGTTCCGCTATTCGGCACTTACCTTCAACCCGCACCGCATCCACTACGACCGCACTTACTGCATCGAGAACGAGGGCTATCCCGGTCTGGTCGTGCACGGGCCGTTCTCGCAGCAGTGCCTGTTCGACCTGCTGCGGGATTCCCTGCCGGGCCGGAAGATCAGGACCTTCTCCGTGCGTGCCCGCGCGCCGTTGTTCGACATCGCACCCTTCGACGTGATCGGCCGGCCGACAGATGGCGGCGCCGAGCTGTGGGCGGTGACACCGAACGGCACGGTGGCGGTGCAGGCGACGGCGACGCTGGGGTAGGGGTTATCGCGCCGTGATCCAGACGAACATGCGCTTCGACCTGCTGACATTGCAGCTATTCATCGCTGTCGTGGAGGAGCAGAGCATCGCGCAGGCGGCCGAGAAGAAGAACATCGCCGTCTCGGCGGTCAGCCGGCGCATCTCCGATCTCGAGGCGATGCTGCAGGTGAGCCTGCTGCACCGTCTGCCGAAGGGCATCGAACCCACGCCGGCGGGCTATGCGCTGCTGGAGCATGCCCGCATCATCCTGGGCAACGTCTCCCAGCTCGAGGCCGACCTG
>Ga0193752_1000643_pt1 | contig 32234 bp, 22 predicted proteins | sample H1c1metaG_FD_144924 | JGI IMG/M metagenome (GOLD analysis project Ga0193752, IMG submission 144924) | Soil microbial communities from a riparian zone of the East river system, Colorado, United States - H1c1 | ecosystem: Environmental > Terrestrial > Soil > Riparian zone | place: USA: East River... | reverse complement strand
CAACGTGATTTCGATTACCGACGGACAGATTTTCCTGGAAACCGATTTGTTCAACGCGGGTATCCGTCCCGCGATCAACGCCGGTATTTCGGTATCACGCGTGGGCGGCGCCGCGCAGACCAAGATCGTCAAAAAACTCGGCGGCGGTGTGCGTTTGGCGCTGGCCCAATATCGCGAGCTGGCAGCGTTCGCACAGTTTGCGTCCGACCTCGACGAAACCACGCGCAAGCAGTTGGAGCGTGGCCGCATGGTGACCGAGCTGATGAAGCAGCCGCAGTACGAGCCGCTGCAAGTATGGGAAATGTCGCTGACTTTGTTTGGCGTGAGCGGGGGTTACTTCGACGACATCGATGTGAAAAAAGCGCTGGCGGCCGAGCGTTCCATGCGCGATTACATCAAGAGCAAGTACGCTGATTTGGTGAAGCGCATCGAAGACACCAAAGATTTGAGCAAAGACGACGAAGCCAAGCTCAACGATGCGATCAAGGATTGGAAGCAAAACGGCATGTTCTAAGCGCAACAAAATATTCTTTAAAAACAAATACTTACATCATGCCAGGCTCCAAGGAAATCCGCACCAAGATCAAGAGCGTGCAAAACACGCGCAAGATCACCAAAGCTATGGAAATGGTCGCGGCCTCCAAGATGCGCAAAGCGCAGGAACGCATGCGCACCGCGCGTCCGTACGCGGAAAAGATTCGCAACGTCGCCGCGCACATCAGTCAAGCGAACCCGGAGTACCGGCATCCGTACTTGGTGGATCGGGATTCAGTCAAGCGCATCGGCATCATTGTCATTACCACCGACAAGGGGCTGTGCGGCGGCTTGAACACCAACATCCTGCGTCTGGCGATGAACAAGATGAAGGAATGGGAATCGCAGGGCGAAGAAATTGAAGTTTGCGCCATTGGTAATAAAGGCCTCGGTTTCATGCAGCGGCTGGGCGCGAATGTCGTGTCGAATGTAATCGGCCTCGGCGACAGGCCACAAATGGAAAAAATGATCGGTGCGGTAAAAATCATGCTTGACGGTTACACGCAGGATCGTTTCGACCGCCTGATGATTTTCAACACCCGCTTCATCAACACCATGAAGCAGGAACCGACCATGGAGCAGTTGCTGCCGCTATCCGGCGAGGTGCTCGGCGCACCGGAAGGCAACTGGGATTACATCTACGAACCCGATGCCAAAGTCGTGCTGGAGCAAGTGCTCACGCGCTACATCGAAGCGTTGATCTATCAGGCGGTAACCGAAAACATGGCGTCCGAACAATCGGCGCGCATGGTGGCGATGAAGGCTGCGTCTGATAACGCGGCAACCGTGATCGACGAACTGACGCTGATCTATAACAAGACGCGTCAGGCGGGCATCACCAAGGAATTGTCCGAGATTGTCGCCGGCGCGGCGGCAGTTTAACCACAATCAGCACAGAACCAGGAACTGACATGGCCCAAGGAAAAATCGTTCAATGTATCGGCGCGGTGATCGACGTGGAGTTCGCACGCGACCAGATGCCGCATATTTATGACGCGCTCAAGATGGATGGCAGCGAGTTGACACTCGAAGTTCAGCAGCAATTGGGCGACGGCATCGTGCGTACCATTGCACTGGGTTCATCCGACGGCCTGCGCCGCGGCATGATGGTCACCAACAGCGGTGGCCCGATCATGGTGCCGGTCGGCCCATGTACGCTCGGGCGCATCATGGATGTGCTGGGCCGTCCGATCGACGAAGTGGGCCCGGTCAAGGCCGAAAAAACCATGTCGATCCATCGCAAGGCGCCATCGTTTGAAGATCTGTCGCCGTCGACCGACTTGCTCGAAACCGGTATCAAGGTGATTGACCTGGTATGTCCGTTCGCCAAAGGCGGCAAGGTCGGTTTGTTCGGTGGCGCGGGCGTCGGCAAGACCGTGAACATGATGGAACTCATCAACAACATCGCCAAAGCACACTCGGGTTTGTCGGTGTTTGCCGGCGTGGGCGAGCGCACGCGTGAGGGCAACGACTTCTATCACGAGATGATGGAAGCCGGCGTGGTCGATGCCAAAGATCTTTCCAAATCCAAAGTGGCGATGGTTTACGGCCAGATGAACGAACCGCCGGGCAATCGTTTGCGCGTGGCGTTGACCGGCCTCACCATGGCCGAAGCGTTCCGTGACGAAGGCCGCGATGTGCTGTTCTTCGTCGACAACATTTACCGTTACACACTGGCCGGCACCGAGGTATCGGCGCTGCTCGGCCGCATGCCGTCGGCGGTGGGTTACCAACCGACGCTGGCCGAAGAAATGGGCCGTCTGCAAGAGCGCATCACTTCAACCAAAGTCGGCTCGATCACTTCCATTCAGGCGGTGTACGTGCCCGCCGATGACTTGACCGATCCCTCGCCTGCTACCACCTTCGGCCATCTGGATTCCACCGTGGTGCTGTCGCGTGATATCGCATCGCTGGGTATTTATCCGGCGGTGGATCCGCTGGATTCCAGCAGCCGCCAGCTCGACCCGCACGTGGTGGGCGAAGAGCACTACAACACTGCGCGCGCCGTGCAAGCCACGTTGCAGCGCTACAAAGAACTGCGCGACATTATCGCAATTCTCGGCATGGACGAATTGTCGCCCGAGGATAAACTCGCTGTATCCCGCGCGCGGAAAATCCAGCGTTTTCTGTCGCAACCGTTCAGCGTGGCCGAAGTGTTTACCGGTTCGCCCGGCAAATATGTTTCGCTCAAAGACACGATTAAAGGTTTCAAGATGATCGTCAGCGGCGAATGCGATGCGTTGCCAGAACAGGCGTTCTACATGGTTGGCGGCATCGAAGAAGCCTTCGAAAAAGCCAAGACAATGAACTAGTCGTTTGAATTAACTGCTTAGAAAAATCATGGCCGAAGCTGTTCACACCTTGCACGTAGACGTCGTCAGCGCCGAAGAGCAAATTTACTCCGGCGAAGCGGAGTTCGTGGTGCTGCCCGGCGAAGCGGGCGAGCTTGGTATTTATCCGCGCCACACGCCGCTGATTACGCGCATCAAACCGGGCGCGGTGCGCATCAAAGTGCCGGGCCAGGCTGAAGAAGAATTTGTATTCGTCGCCGGCGGTGTACTGGAAGTGCAGCCCAAAGTCGTGACGGTGCTGGCCGATACCGCGATTCGTGGCAAAGACCTCGATGAAGCGAAGGCGACTGAGGCACTGAGGCAAGCCGAAGAAGCCCGCAAGAACGCGCAGGATAAGCAAGAGGTTGCAACGGTCGAAGCCGAGATGGCGATGCTGGCTGCCCAACTTGCGGCGATCCGAAAATTGCGCGGAAGACATTGATTTTTAAAACGATTGTTAGGTAACGAGGCAGCTTTTGGCTGCCTCGTTTGCTTTGGTGCGGCTGATTCGTAAACACGCTACGCTAAGGGTATGACAAGCATTCCCACGGAAGTCGATCTACTCGTCGTCGGCGGCGGTATCAACGGCGCGGGCATTGCGCGCGACGCTGCTGGCCGTGGCCTGAAAGTGTTGTTGTGTGAACAACACGATTTGGCGCAGCACACCTCGTCGGCCAGCAGCAAGCTGGTGCATGGCGGTTTGCGCTATCTCGAACAATTCAAATTCAGACTGGTGCGCGAATCACTCGCTGAGCGCGAGGTGTTGTTGCGCGCCGCGCCGCATATTGTGCATTCGATGCGGTTTGTCATGCCGCACGTGCCGGAGCTGCGGCCGGCGTGGATGATCCGTACGGGATTATTCCTCTACGATTATCTTGCGCGCCGGGATACGCTGCCGAGGTCACACGGCATCGACCTGCGCGCGGCACCGTATTGTGACGGCCTGAAACCGGGTTTGACCAAAGGTTTTATCTACTCCGATTGCTGGGTGGACGACGCGCGCCTGGTGATCGCCAACGCCCGCGCCGCCGTCGACCTCGGCGCGACGATACTAACGCGCACTACCTGCGTCGCGGCACAGCGAAAAGGCACGCAATGGCGCGTCACGCTGCAAACCGATAGTGCTGGTCCCAAAGAATTAACCTGCCGCGCGCTGATCAATGTTACCGGCCCCTGGGTAAAGAAATTTATCAATAAAAACATATACTTAGATACACCATTTGATTTGAAGCTGGTGAAAGGCAGTCACATCATTGTGCCGCGGCTCTATGACAGTGAACATGCATTCATTTTGCAGAACGACGACAAGCGCGTGGTGTTTGTCTATCCGTATGAAGAACGCTATACCCTCATAGGCACCACTGATATTGAACACAACGGCGAGCCCGGCGACTGTGCTGCCAGCGTGGAAGAAATAAACTATCTGTGCCGCGCCGCTAACCGCTACTTTGCGCGTACGATCAAGACAACAGACGTAGTCTGCAGCTATTGCGGTATGCGGCCTTTGTTTGACGACGGTGCAAACAACGTCTCCAAAATCACGCGCGACTACACGCTGCGCGTCGATGGTGATGCTGAATCGGCACCAGTGCTTTCGGTATTCGGCGGAAAAATTACCACTTATCGCCGGCTTGCTGAACATGCCCTTGAAAAACTGGAATACTGGTTTCCAGAGATGAAAGCGTCGTGGACAGCAGACGCCCACCTTCCGGGTGGCGCGCTGAATGACAAATCCTTTGCGCAATACGTCGCGCAATGTGCTGATCAGCGGCCCGGCCTACCCGCAGAATTGATGCGCGCGCTGGTATCGCGCCATGGCAGTGCGACCCCTGATGTGCTGGGCGACACCCGAACGATTTCCGATCTGGGCCGGCATTTTGGGCACACGCTCTACGCCCGCGAGGTAGACTACTTCATGACGCACGAATGGGCGCATACCGCCGACGATGTGCTATGGCGTCGCACGAAGTGTGGGCTGCATATAAATTCACAACAAAAACAAATGCTTGTGGACTATGTCACAATTGAAAAAAAACGACTTGTGGGATAATTCTTCACTATGGCACCGAACGTCGCACTCAACGTCATAATCCTCGCTGCGGGCCAGGGCAAGCGCATGTATTCGACGTTGCCGAAGGTGTTGCATACCCTTGCCGGTAAGCCCTTGCTGGCGCATGTGCTCGACGCCGCGCGCGCGCTGTCACCGGCGAAGATTATCGTAGTTACAGGCCACGGCGCCGAACAGGTGCGCAGTGCGGTTGCAGCACCCGACGTCGTTTTCGTCAATCAATCGCCGCAATTGGGTACGGGCCATGCGGTACAGCAAGTGCAGCCCGAACTCGCGTCGGGCGGGAAAACACTGGTATTGCTCGGCGATGTGCCGCTGATACAACCCGAAACATTGCAGCCGCTGATCGGTGGTGCGGTAAATCGTGTGTCCATGCTTACTGCCATGCTTGATAAGCCTTACGGCTACGGCCGCGTCGTGCGTGATGCGCGCAAAAAAGTAAAAAGCGTGGTCGAGCACAAAGATGCTTCGCGTGCGCAGCTCAAAATCCGTGAAATCAACACCGGTATCTTTGCCTACCCGACTGCGCGTTTGGGTGGCTGGCTTTCCAAGCTCAAAAACAATAACGCACAAAAAGAATATTACATCACCGACGTGCTACCGATGGCGATCAAGGATCGTGTGCCGGTCGAAGGCGTAGTGTGTGAAGACGCAGCACAGGTACAAGGCATCAATAACCGTGTGCAGCTTGCCGAACTGGAACGTGTGTATCAGCGACGCACAGCGACACGGCTGCTGGAACAAGGTGTAGCCATTGCCGATCCCGCGCGCTTTGATGTGCGCGGCGAACTGCAATGCGGCCGCGATGTTTTTATCGACGTGGGCTGCATCTTCGAAGGCAAGGTGCACTTGGGCGATGGCGTGCGCGTCGGCGCGCATTGCGTGCTGAGAGATGTTGAGGTTGCCAAAGACACACAAATTGAACCTTATTCGCATCTCGTGCAAGCAGTGATAGGTGGCAATTGCCGCATCGGCCCATACTCACGCATACGACCAGGCACTGTGCTGGCGGAAGATGTGCACATCGGCAATTTTGTCGAGGTAAAAGCCAGCGACCTCGGCGTGGGCACCAAAGCGAGTCACCTTTCCTACATTGGCGATTCTTCGGTCGGGCGCAACGTCAACGTCGGCGCGGGCACCATTACCTGCAACTACGATGGCGCCAACAAGCATCGCACGGTAATCGAAGATGATGTATTCATCGGTTCCGATACACAGCTGGTAGCGCCGGTTACGGTACGCCGCGGCGCTACTATCGGCGCGGGCTCTACCATTACCAAAGAAGTCGCGGCAGACGATCTGGCAATATCGCGCGTGAAGCAAATAGGCATTCCGGGCTGGAAGCGCCCAGTTAAAATCAAAAAAGAAGGGTAACGCGCATGTGCGGCATCGTCGGGGCTATCGCTAAACGCAACGTAGTCCCCATCTTGATCGAGGGGCTGAAACGGCTCGAGTACCGCGGGTATGACTCCGCCGGCGTCGCTGTGTTAAACGGTACGCTGCAGCGCGTACGCAGCACCGGACGCGTCGCGGAACTGGAAAAACTTGCGCAAACGCAAGGCGTGTCGGGCAATCTGGGCATCGCGCATACGCGCTGGGCGACGCACGGTGTCCCGTCCGAACGCAACGCGCATCCGCATATTTCAGGCGGCGTGTCGGTGGTGCATAACGGTATCATCGAGAATCACGAAGCGATGCGCCACAAACTACGCGCCAAAGGTTATGAGTTCGTCTCCGATACCGATACCGAAGTCATTGCGCATTTGGTGCATTCGCACCTTGCCGGCGGTGGTAGTTTATTTGAAGCGGTACGGCGCGCCGCGGGCGAGTTGGTCGGCGCGTATGCCATCGCGGTGCTGAGTGAAAAAGATCGCTCGCACCTGATCGTCGCGCGCCATGGTGCACCGTTGTTGTTGGGCTTGGGCGACGGCGAAATCTTCGCGGCCTCGGACGCCTCGGCGCTGGTGCAGGTCACGCAGAAAATGATTTACCTCGAGGACGGCGATTGCGCTGAACTCACGCTCGCCGGTGCACGCATCGTCGATGCCAAAGGCAATGCCATTGATCGCGCGATGCACATTTCGGAAATCACCGCGGACGCGGTGGAACTGGGCACGTATCAGCATTACATGCAAAAGGAAATTTTTGAGCAGCCGATGGCGGTCGCCAACACGCTGGAGATGGTGACGCGCGCGCAATCGCTGTCGGCGAATTTGTTCGGCGTATCGGCGGAGAATGTATTACCCCAAATAAATCAAATACTTATACTTGCTTGTGGCACCAGCTATCACGCCGGCGTGGTGGCACGCTACTGGCTGGAAGGCATCGCGGGCGTGCCGTGCAATGTGGAAATCGCCAGCGAATATCGTTATCGCGATTCGGTGCCTGATCCGCGTACGCTGGTAATCACCATATCGCAATCCGGCGAAACCGCCGACACACTGGCAGCGCTGCAGCATGCCAAAGCGCTTGGCCAGCCGCACAGCCTGTCGATTTGCAATGTCCCGGAATCGGCACTAGTACGCGCTTCGGACCTGCGCTTTCTTACGCGAGCGGGCCCGGAAATCGGCGTCGCATCAACCAAAGCCTTCACCACACAGCTTGCCGCGCTTGCCTTGCTCACGCTGGTGATGGCCAAGCTAAAAGGCCGGCTCACGGCTGAGCGCGAAGCGACGTTGCTAACGGAGTTACGTCATCTGCCTTCCGCGCTGTCCACGGTGTTACACGTCGAGCCGCAGGTGAAAATGTGGGCGGAAAAATTCACCGGTATGCACCACGCGCTTTTTCTGGGACGCGGCATTCATTGGCCGATCGCCATGGAAGGCGCGCTGAAGTTGAAGGAGATTTCGTATATTCACGCCGAGGCGTATGCCGCGGGCGAACTGAAGCACGGACCGCTGGCGCTGGTGGACAAATCCATGCCCGTAGTCGCGATTGCCCCGAACGATGCGCTGCTTGAAAAACTCAAGTCGAACTTGCAGGAAGTACGCGCACGCGGCGGCGAACTGCACGTACTGGCTGATCAAGATACCCGCATCATGCCTGCTGACGGCCTGCATGTGATACGCATGCCCGATCACGCAGGCATGCTGTCGCCGATATTGCACACCATCCCGCTGCAGTTACTGGCTTATCACGCCGCGCTGGAACGCGGCAACGATGTGGACAAGCCGCGCAATCTCGCGAAATCAGTTACGGTCGAGTAATTACGGCTTCTTGCGGCGCTCGCGCGCCAGATTGATCAGTCCGTCCAGCGTGGGGATCATATTGTTCAGTGATCCAGCCTGCCCGCTCCCGGTTTGGTAACGTCCATCGACAACAAGGGCGGGCGTGCCGCGAACATCATAATCACGGCCAATTTCGACTGCGCGGATGACCCGATCGCGCACGCCTTGCGAGTTATAAACCTCTTCCCACTTGGCGCGATCGATGCCGTTGGCGACGGCCCACCTGGTCCAGCTCACCATGTCGGTCGCCTGCAGCCGGTCGCGGTGCATCGCTTCAAACACCTTGGTGTGCAAACGATCCGCTTCGCCGAGAATTTCAAGCGTGTAGTAAAGATGCGCATCCGGCACCCATTCCTGCCGCAGAATCGCCGGGATGCGCCGCATCACGACGTCTGCAGGTTTTGATTTTTCCCACGCGGCCAGCATCGGCAGCAGCTGAAAACAGTAAGGGCAGCCGTACCAAAAGAAATCGATGACCTCGATCTTATCGCCGGCCACGGTAGGCTGCGGCGTGATGGCGCGAAAACTTTCCTCCAATGCACGCTGAGGCGCTTGCGCGAAAACCAGACCAGAACCGACACCGACAAGGCCGCCGGCCATGAGAGTTAGAACGCTGCGTCTGGAAATCAGCATGATCTAATTGCCTCTTACTTTCCCTTGCGGTTGGCGCGCGCCATGGTGATCAGTTGATCCACGTTCTTGAAAAATTGTTCGTAATCGACGTTGCCTGCTTTGGCCGGCACCATGTGGGGCGCGATCAAGAAGCGTCCATCGATCGCCAGCGACGGCGTGCCGGAAATGCCATACGCCGAGGTGGTGTCTATCGTGCGCTGTGTCTTGCTGACCACGCTGAACGAGTTATAGGCATCAGTGAATTTCTTCACATCCACTTTTTGCGTGCCGACCCACGCGAATAACGTTTTCGGGTCTTTCGCTAAAACCTTGGGATCCAGCTTCTTGTTTTTGTGGATGGCGTTGAAAACCTCGCCATGCAGCTTTTCCGATTCGCCAACGACGTCTATTGCATAATAAGTGCGTGCGAGCTGCGTCCAGCCTTCGTTGAATGCCGCGGGTTGACTGTGGAAGGCGATGTCGGCAGCGTTTTTCTTCAGCCACGCTTTGAGCGATGGCTGAAGATCAGCGCAATGCGGGCAGCCGTACCAGAAGAACTCGATGACTTCGACATTTTTACCGGGCGGCACGGGTTGTGGCGGTGTGATCATCTGATAATCCTTGCCCGCCGTCAGTTGCGCCTGTGCCGTAAAACTCGCGAACGCGATTACCGTTACGCCAATCAATCTAAGAATTTGCATTAATGCGGGCATCTTCACTCCAGATGTTTTTGAAAGTCCAGCGCGGCGGCTTACTTCTCCGCTTCGCGCACTTTGACCAGCGCAACTTCAATATTGTTCTGCTGCAACACACTGCGAACGCGATTCAGTTCGTCCATGTCCGAATAGGGACCAACGCGCACCCGATGCCAGGTACCTTTGTCCGGCAAGGTTCGCGTCTGGATAGCTGCTTCCAGACCCAGCAACGCCAAGCGCGCTTTCAGATTATCGGCTTCCGGCGCGCTCTGAAAAGAACCGGTCTGCAGGAAGAACGCTTCCCGGACCGCAGCCGTTGACTTTTTCTCGGCCGCCGCCGGCGCCATCTCGCCTTTGGTCTGCATTTCCTGGGCGGAAGGCTTGGCCTTGTCGTCTACCGCCGGCACGGACGCTTTGGGCGCAGTGGGAGCGTCCTTGGCAGGATAGGCCGGTGGTACGGTTCTGGACGGCTGCGATTTGTCCTTGAATGGATTAGGCAGCTTGTTGATATACCAAGCCACGCCCAGCGCAATGAAGAGTCCCAACACCAAGCCGATCAGAATGCCGAGAAACGTCGAGCCGCCGCGCCGGGCTTTGGTTTTTTCGCTCTTTTTGGAGAGTTTTGCCATGGCGGTATCTTACATTTTTTCCGGTGCCGATACACCCAACAAGGCGAGGCCATTCGCGAGCACTTGCCGCACCGCGCCGGCCAGCGCGAGCCGCGCATCGCGCTCTGCCGTGTCGTCGGCGAGAAAGCGCACATTATTGTAGTAGCTGTGAAACTGCGCCGCGAGATCCTTCAGATAAAACGCAATCAGATGCGGTGACAGTTCGCGCGCGGCAATGCCCACGATCTCCGGATACTCCGCGAGTTTTTGCAGCAGTTCCAGTTCCGTCTCCGAAGCCAGCGGCGCCGGATCGGCATTCGTCAGCGTGGCGGCATCGCCGCCCCACTGCGCATACACGCTGCATACGCGCGCATGCGCGTACTGAATGTAGTAAACCGGATTTTCGTTGGTGCGCGATTTCGCCAGATCGAGATCGAAATCGAGATGCTGATCGCTCTTGCGCAGCACATAAAAAAAACGCGTGGCGTCCTCGCCCACTTCCTCACGTAACTCGCGCAGCGTGACAAAATCGCCCGAGCGCTTGCCCATCGCGACTTTTTCGCCGCCGCGATACAACACCGCAAACTGCACCAAAGGCACTATGAGTTTGTTCGGATCTGCGCCCAACGCTTTTAGCGCGCCTTTCACGCGCGCGATGTAGCCGTGATGGTCGGCGCCCCACACGTCGATCAACTGATCGTAGCCGCGCTCGATTTTGTTCAGGTGATACGCGATGTCCGAGGCAAAATAAGTGTATTGCCCGTTTTCGCGGCGCACCACGCGGTCTTTTTCATCGCCAAACGTGGTGGAGCGAAACCACAACGCGCCGTCTTTTTCATAGAGGTGGCCGTTGCGTTGCAACGACTCCACCGCACGTGCCACTTCGCCGCTGTCGTAGAGTGAACGCTCCGAAAACCAGCGGTCGTAACTCACGCCGAACTGCGTGAGATCGTCGCGCTGATCGGCCAGCATCGCGTCCAGCGCGAACTTGTGCAGCAACCACCAGCTTTCGCCCAACGTTGTTTTGGCGCGCGCAATCAGCGCGTCGAGCGCCGCATCGGCGTCGTCGCCTTCCGCCGGTGCGATGGTGGGAAACTCGCGCTGTAGCTGCGCGCCGTGCGCCGCGTCGAGCGCGCGTGCGATATCGCGCACATAATCGCCGCGATATCCGTCGGCGGGAAACGCTACCGCGATTCCACGAGCCTCCAAAAATCGCAACCACACCGAAGCCGCAAGAATATCCATCTGCCGGCCCGCGTCGTTGATGTAAAACTCGCGCGTGACTTCGTGGCCGGTGGCCGAGAGCACATTGGCGACACACGCGCCGTACGCCGCACCGCGACCATGGCCGACGTGCAGCGGCCCGGTGGGGTTCGCCGATACAAATTCGATTTGTATTTTTTGCTTCGCGCCGCCGCTGCTTTTGCCAAATTCGGCACCTAATGTAAGTATTTGATTTAAAACAAGTTTTTTATAGGAGCGTGCGAGAAATAAATTGATGAAACCGGCGCCGGCGATCTCCGTTTTCTCAATGAGCGGCGATGGCGGCAATGCGGCCAGCAGTTTCTGCGCGATGTCGCGCGGCTTGGCGCGCAGCGTCTTGGCAAGCTGCATCGCTACGTTGCATGAAAAATCGCCGTGCTGAGTTTGCTTGGGGCGTTCAAGCGCGATGGTGGTGCCAGCCGCATCCGGCGCAACCGTTTTAAGTGCGGACGTCAGCAGATCGATGATCGCTGTTTTGGCGTCGGTGGCGTGTGCAGTGCTCATGCGGTTTGGCTTCGTCCCGGGCGGCAGCCGGAGCGGAAAAATCCTTTAAAAACAAACCATTTTACCATGCTCTCTAAAGTTCCAAGGGGTCCACATCAATGGACCAGCGCGCGCTACTTGCGCGTTTTTCAGCGAGCGCCGCGCGCCACGCAGCAAGAAACCGCTGCAGACGATTACGGCTTGTCGATTGCACCAGCAGTTGCGCGCGTTCGCGTCCGGCGAGACGCATCATGCCGGCGGGGACCGGGTCGTAGATGCTGATGGCGCTATCAATGTTCTGTCCTATTGCTGCGGCACGCGTGAGCCATTGGATCGCCGTTTCGAGTTTGGGCGCTTCGGCACGCAGCAGGGCTTGATATTGAAACGGCGGAAATCCGGCGGCACGGCGCTCTTTCAGCAACGCGTCGGCGAAGCACGCGTAGTTCTGCTCGCGCAGCGCGGCATACAGCGGGTGATCCGGAAAATGGGTCTGGATCAACACGTCGCCCTGAACGCTGCCGCGTCCCGCGCGTCCCGAAACCTGCGTGAGCAGCGCATACAAGCGTTCCGGCGCGCGAAAATCCGTGCTGTAAAGCAGGCTGTCGGCATTGACCACGCCCACCAGCGACAGGTTGGGAAAATCATGGCCTTTGGCGAGGATTTGCGTGCCGACGAGAATATCGATTTCGCGCGATTCGATACGGCTGCGCATGCCGCTCCAGGCATTGCGGCGGCGCGTGCTGTCGCGGTCGATGCGCAACACACGCGCCGCCGGAAAGTGCGCCGCCAGCGCGGACTCGATGCGCTGCGTGCCCTGCCCCACCGGCGAAAGATCCGTGTTGCCGCAATCGGGACATGCCAGCGGCACCGGCGACTGGTAGCCGCAGTGATGGCAATGCAACCGGCGGTCTTGCAAGTGCAAAACCAGTTTCGCGCTGCAACGATGGCAGCTCGAAAGCCAGCTACAGTCATGACACATCAGCACCGGCGCATAACCGCGGCGGTTGATGAAAATAAGTATCTGCTCACTTGCGGCGAGTCGCCGTTCGATGGCGGCGAGCAGTGGCGGCGCCAGACCATCCTGCAGCCGCACGTCGCGGGTGTTGACGCACGTAATGCGCGGCACGGTGTTGTTGATGCGGCTGGGCAGACGCGCCAGCGCGTAGCGGCCGGTGGCGGCGTTGTGCCAAGTCTCCAGCGCCGGTGTGGCGGAACCCAGCACGATGGGCACGTTGCGCTGGCGCGCGCGCACCACCGCGAGATCGCGCGCCGAGTAGCGAAAGCCTTCGTTTTGCTTGAACGAGGCGTCGTGTTCTTCGTCGACGATGATGAGCCCGAGCTCCGGCAGCGGTGCAAACACCGCCAGCCGCGTGCCCAGCACAATGCGCGCCGCGCCCGATTGCGCGGCGATCCAATGATTGAGGCGCTCGCCTTCGTTAAGGCCGCTATGCAGGCTGACGACTTTGAGATGCGGAAAACGCTCGCGCACGGTGGCTTCGAGTTGCGGCGTGAGCGAGATTTCCGGCACCAGCAACAGCGCCTGGCGGCCGCGCTGGAGCACTTCGTCCATGATGCGCAGATACACTTCGGTCTTGCCGCTACCGGTGACGCCCAGCAAAAGATGCGGTTTGAACATCGATAGATCGGTACACAGCGATACCACGGCGGCGGCCTGGTCGGAGGTGAGTCGCGGCACTTCGATATCAGGCGGCACAGGCGTGATGAGCGAACGGACAGATGTGAGTGAGCCCTCGCAACACTGAATCAATCCATCATTAACAATTTGTTTTAAAACATTTTTTTCTGTTGCCGTGCATTCACCTATGGCTGCGGCATCCAGGACTTGATGCGCTTGAAACAGTGCCAGCAAACGCCGCTTGGTGAGCGCCCGCTTCGGTAAGCTGTCGATGGCGAGCGCTGCGCCGCGCGCGGTCAGCGCGTAATGCATGAGCGATTTTGCAGGCGTCGTTCGCACGCGGCGCAGGCCCGCCGGCAAGGCGCTCATCACCACCGCCCCCAGTGGGTGGTGGTAATAGTCGGCGGCGAAACGCATGAGCTTGATATCTTCCGCGGAAAACCCCGGCGCTTCACGCAGGATGCGCGTGATCGGTTTTATGCGTGCCATCGCAAGTGCGCTGGTATCGGTAATTTCAAGAATGACGCCGACCGCGCTGCGTTTGCCGAAGGGCGCCAAAACGCGTGCGCCCACGCCGATTGCGGCCAGGTTTGCTTCGTCGCAACGATAGTCGAACAGCGTGTCCAGAGGCACGTCGAATCCCACGCGGACGATTTTCATTGCTTGTACAGAGTAGGCCGGCGGAAAGTTAGCGCGCTTTGTTCGGAACGGCGTCGAAAATATGTTGCAAGCACTTGGTTCGGCAAGAGAATCCGGTTGAGCCGACTTCGCCTGTGGATAACGCTGTTAATGATTACTTACTGTGCGCTCGAAAAGCAAAACCCAATCATTCAAATACGTGGCCATTGGCACATGAAATATAAAAAATACTTTAAAAACAAATACTTATGAGAAATGCGGTGAGGCTAACTATTGCGCCTGCGCTAAAACGTAAACACTTGCTGCTGTGCATACATTGTCCTCAGGACGCCGGGTGATAGCGCACACTGAGCGCATGAACGGCATCGACCAAGGCACCCACATGTTCGGGCGGTGTGAACTGCGAAACGCCATGACCGAGATTGAACACATGTCCGGCGCCGTCGCCGTACGAGGCCAGAACGTGCCCAACCTGCTCGCGGATGCTGTCCGGCTGCGCAAACAAAGTCATTGGATCAAGATTACCTTGCAGCGCGACCTTGTGCCCAACGCGTGCACGCGCCTGGCCAATATCGCACGTCCAATCCAGGCCCAGCGCATCACAGCCGATGGCCGCGATGTCTTCCAGCCACAAACCGCCGCCTTTGGTGAAGACGATACTCGGTACGCGCCGGCCGTCGCGTTCGCGGGTAATGGCGGTGACGATGCGCTGCAGGTATGCGAGCGAAAATTCACGATACGCAGCGGCGGAGAGCGATCCGCCCCAGGTATCGAAAATCATTACCGCCTGCGCGCCGGCTTCGATTTGTGCATTGAGATAAGCAATCACAGCGCGCGCGTTTATGTCCAGCAGGTGGTGCAGCAAATCCGGCCGGTCGTAGAGCATGGTCTTGATCGTGCGGAAATCGGCGCTCGCGCCGCCTTCAACCATATAACAGGCCAGCGTATAGGGGCTGCCGGAAAAGCCGATCAGCGGCACTTCGTTGTTTAAGGCACGCCGTATTTGCGCCACGGCATCAATGACATAGCGCAAATGTTCGCCGGGATCAGGCACGGAAAGATTGCGGATTTCCCATTCCTCGCGCAACGGCCGCTCGAACTTAGGGCCTTCACCCTCGGCGAAATAAAGCCCCAAGCCCATTGCGTCGGGGATGGTCAGAATATCGGAAAACAGAATCGCCGCATCGAGCGAAAAACGCGCCAGCGGCTGGAGCGTCACTTCAGTGGCGTAATCGGGATTTTTCGCGAGGCTCAGGAAGCTGCCCGCACGGCGGCGTGTTTCGTTGTATTCGGGCAGATAACGTCCCGCCTGACGCATGATCCACACCGGTGTGTACGGTGTGGCTTGGCGCAGCAGTGCGCGCAGGAAAGTATCGTTTTTCAGGTTTGACGGGCTAGCCACGTTTTACCGTGGCAAATCCGACGAACCCATCAAAAATTCATCCACCGCGCGCGCGCACTGCCGCCCTTCACGAATCGCCCATACAATCAGCGATTGACCGCGGCGTATATCGCCGGCGGCAAACACTTTGGCAACCGAGGTCTGATACTTCTCGGTATCGGCTTTAACATTGCTGCGCGCGTCTTTTTCGACGCCGAGTTCTTCGAGCAGACCTTTTTGCGTCGGGCCGAGAAAGCCCATGGCGAGCAGCACCAAGTCGGCGGGCATTTCGAATTCCGAGCCGGGCACCTCAATCATTTTGCCGCCTTCCCACTTCAGGCGCACGGCCTTCAATGCTTTGACTTTGCCGTTCTCGCCGACGAAGGCTTTCGTCGCCACCGACCAGTCGCGATTTGCGCCTTCTTCATGCGATGACGAAGTGCGCAGCCGCGTCGGCCAATACGGCCACACGGGATTCCGCAGCGGATCATCGGGTTTGCCCAGCAACTCAAATTGCGAGATCGATTTTGCGCCATGGCGGTTCGACGTGCCCACACAGTCGGAACCGGTATCGCCGCCGCCGATCACTACAACATGTTTGCCGGTGGCCATGATTTGATTCGCGACTGTGTCGCCGGCAACGACTTTATTTTGCTGCGGCAGGAACTCCATGGCGAAATGCACGCCGGCCAACTCGCGGCCCGGCACTGGCAGATCGCGCGGCATTTCGGCGCCGCCAGACAGCACCACGGCGTCGAATTCGGCGAGCAGTTGCTTCGCTGAAACGTTGCCGCCGACATTTTGGTTAACACGAAACTCGACGCCTTCCGCGTTCATCTGCTCGACGCGGCGGTCAATAAAATGCTTTTCCATTTTGAAATCGGGAATGCCGTAGCGCAGCAGGCCGCCGATGCGATCGTTTTTCTCGAACAGCACTACATCATGCCCAACGCGCGCAAGCTGTTGTGCACACGCCATGCCCGCCGGTCCGGAGCCGACGACCGCCACGCGTTTGCCGGTTTTTTGTGGCGGCGGCTGAGGTACGACCCAGCCGTTTTCCCAGCCTTTGTCGATGATGGCGTGCTCAATTGATTTGATGCCTACCGCATCATCATTGATGCGCAAGGTGCACGCTTCCTCACAGGGCGCGGGACATACACGTCCGGTAAATTCCGGAAAATTATTCGTCGAGTGCAGCGCGTCGAGCGCGTCGCGCCAGTTCTGCTTGTAAACGAGATCGTTCCAGTCGGGAATGATGTTGTTGATCGGGCAGCCGCTCATGCAAAACGGCGTGCCGCAATCCATGCAGCGCGCGCCCTGCACGCTCGCTTGTTCGTCGCTCAAATGGCCGATGAATTCACGGTAATGCTTGGTGCGCGTGCGCTTGTCTTCGGCCGCTTCCGTTAGCCGCTCGTATTCCAGAAACCCAGTGACTTTACCCATTGCCGTCTTAGTGTAAGTATTTGATTATGCTGCGATTTTTTTACTCGATGCCATCTCGCTCAGCGCGCGCCGGTATTCGTGCGGGAACACTTTGACGAATTTCGTGCGCTCTGCGGCCCAGTTATCAAGAATCGCTTTAGCGCGCGCGCTGCCGGTGTTGCGCGCGTGTGCTTCGATTATTTGCTTGAGTCCCGATTCATCACTCATGCCACGATGCCACAACTCGTGCGCGACTTTGGCTTCTTGCTCCTGCTCGGTAAGCACCGGTTCCAGCTTGACCATCGCCGCATTGCAATACGACTCGAAAACGCCACTTTCGTTATAGACATAGGCGATGCCGCCCGACATACCCGCCGCAAAATTGCGTCCGGTCATGCCCAGCACGACGATGGTGCCGCCGGTCATGTACTCGCAACCGTGATCGCCCACACCTTCGACAACGGCGTGCGCGCCGGAGTTACGCACCGCAAACCGTTCGCCCGCGACACCGCGAAAATACGCTTCGCCTTCAATCGCGCCGTACAGCACGGCGTTGCCGGTGATAATGTTGTCCGTGGGATCGCCCTTGAATTTGGGCGAAGGCTGCACGCAAATGCGTCCCCCCGACAGGCCTTTGCCCGCATAGTCGTTGGTGTCGCCGATCAAATCGAGCGTGACACCGTGCGCCAGAAACGCGCCAAAGCTTTGCCCTGCCGATCCGGCAAAGCGCACGTGTATGGTGTCGTCGGGCAGGCCGGTGTGCTGATAGCGTTTGGCGATTTCGTGCGAAAGCATGGTGCCGACGGTGCGATTGATGTTGCGGATCGGCATGTCAATCGATACTTTTTCACGGCGTTCGAGCGCGGGCGCCGCCAGTTCGATCAGGCGATTGTCGAGCGCTTTGTCGAGGCCGTGATCCTGTGTTTCGCAATGGAAACGAGACACTTCAGGACCGATTTTGGGCTGCTGGAAAATACGTGAGAAATCCAGACTCAGCGCTTTCCAGTGCTCGACGCCTTTGCGCATGTCGAGCAAATCGGCACGGCCGATGAGGTCGTTGAACTTGCACACGCCCAGTTGCGCCATCAGCTCGCGAATTTCTTCGGCAATGAAGAAGAAAAAATTGATGACGTGCTCGGGTTTGCCTGCAAATTTTTTGCGCAGCACCGGATCTTGCGTGGCGACGCCGACGGGGCAGGTATTCAAGTGGCACTTGCGCATCATGATGCAGCCCTGCGTGACTAGCGGCGCGGTGGCAAAACCGAATTCATCCGCGCCGAGTAATGCGCCGATTACCACGTCGCGGCCCGTTTTGATTTGACCATCGACCTGTACCGCGATACGGCTGCGCAGTTTGTTGAGCACCAGCGTTTGCTGCGTTTCGGCAAGCCCCAGTTCCCACGGGGTGCCGGCATGCTTGATCGACGACCACGGGCTCGCACCCGTGCCGCCATCGTGGCCGGAAATAGTTACATGATCGGCCTTGGCTTTTGCCACGCCGGTGGCGACGGTACCGACGCCGATTTCGGACACCAGTTTGACGCTGATCGATGCGCTGGGATTGCCGTTTTTCAGGTCGTGAATCAGTTGCGCCAGGTCTTCGATCGAATAAATATCATGATGCGGCGGCGGTGAAATCAATTCCACGCCTGGCGTTGAATAACGCAGTTCGGCGATGTACTCGGACACTTTCTTGCCCGGCAATTGACCGCCCTCGCCGGGCTTGGCACCCTGCGCCATCTTGATCTGGATTTGCTCCGCGCTTGCGGATTCGCTTAAATCAAAAATTAAACGTCCGGAAGCCACTTGTTTAATTTTTGATTTAAGCGAATCCCCCTCGCGGATTTCGGCGTAGTTTTCCACGCGCGACGCGCCCAGCTTCGATTGCAGCGTTTCGCCTGCTTTGACCGGTGCGAAACGATTGCGATCTTCGCCACCTTCGCCGGTGTTGGATTTGCCGCCGATTCGATTCATCGCAATCGCCAGCGAGGTGTGTGCCTCGGTGGAAATCGAGCCCAGCGACATTGCGCCGGTGGAAAAGCGCTTGACGATCTCCGCAGCGGGTTCGACTTCTTCAATAGGCACCGGCGCACATTGGCCAAACTTGAACTCAAACAAGCCACGGAACGTCATGTGTCGCGCCGACTGATCGTTGATGATCTGAGTGTATTCTTTGAAACTGGCGTAGCTCTTCTGGCGAGTGGCGTGCTGTAGTTTCGCGATCGCGTCCGGCGTCCACATATGTTCTTCGCCGCGTATGCGCCAGGCGTATTCGCCGCCGGCGTCGAGCGTGCCTGCGAGCACCGGATCATTGCTGAACGCCGCGCGATGCGCGCGTATCGCTTCCTCGGCGACGCGGAACATGCCGATACCTTCGACATTGGAGGTAGTACCGGTGAAATACTTATCCACCAGCGGCTTGGCCAACCCGACCGCCTCAAAAATCTGCGCGCCGGTATATGACATGTATGTCGAAATGCCCATCTTCGACATCACTTTGCGCAGCCCCTTGCCCACGGCCTTGACGAAATTCTTGACGGCTTTTTTGCCATCGACGTCGGCGCCGAGCAGTTTTTTATCCGCCATATCGAGCAGCGTTTCCATCGCCAGATAGGGGTGCACGGCTTCCGCGCCGTAACCACCGAGTAACGCGAAGTGATGTACTTCGCGCGCGCTGCCGGTTTCAACGACCAGACCGGCACTGGTACGCAGACCCTTCTCCACCAGATGTTGGTGTATCGCCGACAACGCGAGCAGCGCGGGTATCGCCACATTGTCGCGGTTCACCTTGCGGTCGGAAATAATAATGATCGAAAACCCCGCGCGTACCGCGTCTTCGGCCTGGGCCGCGATGCTGTGCAGCCGTGCTTCGATGGCCTCGTTGCCCCACGCGAGCGGATAAGTGATGTCGAGTTCGCACGACTTGAATTTACCGTCGGTGTAGCGGTCGATGTTGCGCAGTTTTTCCATCTCATTGAAATCGAGTACCGGCTGGCTGACTTCGAGACGAATTGGCGGATTGGTTTCGTCTATGCCCAGCAGGTTCGGCTTGGGTCCGATGAACGACACCAGCGAGGTCACTAATTCTTCGCGAATTGGGTCGATGGGCGGATTAGTCACCTGCGCGAACAGCTGTTTGAAGTAATGATATAACGTCTTGTTTTTATTGGATAAAACGGCAAGCGGCGAATCGTTACCCATAGAGCCTATGGCTTCTTCACCGTTCAGCGCCATCGGTGTCAACAGAAACTTGAGTTCCTCCTGCGTCCAGCTGAAGGCCTGCTGGCGGTCGAGCAAGGGCACTTCGCTGCGTTCCGGTCGCGCGCCGTCGGTCTCGACATCGTCCAGCTTGACGCGGATACGGTCTATCCATTCGGCATACGGCTTGGCGGATGCGAGTGATTCCTTCAGTTCTTGATCATCGATAATGCGGCCTTTTTCGAGATCGACAAGGAACATCTTGCCTGGCTGCAAGCGCCACTTTTTGATGATTTTTTCTTCGGGGATTTGCAGGCAGCCGCATTCAGAACCCATGATCACCAGATCGTCGCTGGTGACCATATAGCGCGCCGGACGCAGGCCGTTGCGATCAAGTGTTGCACCGATCTGGCGGCCATCGGTAAATGCAATTGCTGCGGGGCCGTCCCACGGTTCCATCATCGCGGCGTGGTATTCGTAAAACGCACGGCGGCTCGCATCCATCAGCGCGTGGCCCTCCCACGCCTCGGGAATCATCATCATCACCGCGTGGGCAATGGAATAACCGCTCATCACCAGCAGCTCAAGCGCGTTGTCGAACGAGGCCGAGTCGGACTGGCCGGGGTAAATCAGCGGCCACAATTTGTTCAGGTCGCTGCCGAGTATTGGGCTGGAGATCGCACCCTGGCGCGCGCGTATCCAGTTAACGTTGCCGCGCAGCGTATTTATTTCGCCATTGTGGGCAATCATGCGAAACGGATGCGCCAGATCCCATGTCGGGAACGTGTTAGTGGAAAAGCGTTGATGAATCAGCGCCAGCGCCGACACTACGCGCGCGTCCTGCAAATCCTTGTAGTAGACGCCCACCTGGTTGGCCATCAACATGCCCTTGTAGACCATGGTGCGCGCCGACATCGAGGACACATAAAACTCGCCGCCGTGTTTTAAGTGCAGTGAGCGAATGGCGTGGCCGGCGCTCTTGCGAATGATATAGAGCTTGCGCTCCAGCGCATCAGTGACGGTGACGCCGGAACCGCGCTTGATGAATACCTGGCGGATCACCGGCTCGATTTTTTTCACCGATTCGCCGAGGTCTTCACTATCAACGGGCACGTCACGCCAGCCGATCAGTACCTGGCCTTCATCCTTGATCGCGCGCTCGATTTCGTACTCACAGGCAAAACGCGAGGCCGGCTCGCGCGGTAAAAACACCATGCCTACGCCGTACTGGCCAAACGGCGGCAGTTTCACGCCCTGCTTAGCCATTTCTTCGCGGAAAAACTTGTCGGGCATCTGAATCAGAATGCCCGCGCCGTCAGAGGCCTTCGGATCGGCACCCACCGCGCCGCGATGGGTGAGATTTTTCAGAATAGTCAGGCCCTGCTCGATGATTTCGTGGCTCTTTTTACCCTTGATGTTGGCCACAAAGCCGACGCCACAAGCGTCGTGTTCGTTGGCAGGGTCATATAAACCCTGCGCGCGGGGCGGGTAATCGGGGCTCAGGCTGTCAACATCCACGATAGTCGGCATGGCATTCACCAAAAATAGAACGGAAACATATATTTACACAGAAAATGCTGCGCCGCCACAAAACGGCCGTGGCGGAATCAGAAATTCAAGGGTGAAACCGTTTGAGTTTATCTGTACTAAGCCCCTGCTTCAATAGGGAATTAGAGGCTTGCGCGGGTTAAAGCGGTGTTCGGGAAGTGTCAGGCCGGTGTCTCGGCAAATATTGCTGCGCTGCGTACGCTCCGCTTGTTACTGATTACTTAACGTTCCAGTTCATGCGCGTCGCCTGCAACCGGCGGTTATGCATCTGCTGATCATGTTCCAGTGCCAAGTCCCATTAACGACAGCGACAGTCAATCTGTTGATCCGGAACAAACAAGAAATTGCCCCAAAATTTTTTGACGGATTCGAATGCCAGCACTAAATGCGGTAGCACACCCAGCGAACGCCAAGACTACTCCGGCCTTGATATACCAAGGAAAAGGGTAGACAACGGCCATGTATGGGCCGACAACTATGGCGAAAATGTGAGGTAGGTCCGATCAGCGATTTGCCCGTAAACGACCACGCAAGACCAAAAAGCATGACTGGAGCAAAGGCGACCGCAATTGTCTTGATGGTTAAACGCTCCACCATTTAATTTCCCAAAGACGCATAACTAGTTTTATGCAGCAAAAACGGCGGATAACATCCTAATCCGACACAATATATTTCTCTTTATAAACAAATATTTACAAAATAGCAGGCCGTATTTAATACAGCTAAATTTGTCATGAAAACCGACACTGGCGCTACAACAAATTAACGCCAGTACGTCAAATCGGTTCCACCGCAAACAACCGCCGGTGTTCCAGCATGGCGTAACGATCCGTCATCCCGGCGATGTAATCGGCGATGGTACGCGGTTTATCTTCGCGCGCGCGGGCTTGGAAATCCGGCGGCAGCAGCTTGGGTTCGGCAAGCAGTGCGTTGAACAGCTCGGTGACGATGCGCCGCGCTTTGCTGCTCATGCGTGCCACGCGAAAGTGCTGATACAAATTAACGCGTAGAAATTGTTTTAACTCAAGTTGTTCTTTTTCGATGCGCGGGCTGAAGGCGATCAACGCGGGCGCGCGCCGCACGTCCGCGAGAGACTGGGGTGCCTGCGCGCGTATATTGGCCGCGCTCTGGCGCGTGAGGTCGGACACTAGTGTGCTGATCATATGGCGCACGGTTTCGTGGACCAGGCGGCGCCCGTTGAGTTTGGGAAATTCTTTCAGTGCGGCATCGCGATGGCGGCGAAAAATTCGCACGGTGCAGAGCTGCTCGATAGTGACTAATCCCGAGCGCAGACCATCGTCGACGTCGTGGTTGTTGTAGGCAACTTCGTCGGCCAGGTTGGCCAACTGTGCTTCCAGCGAGGGGCGTCGTTTTTTGAGGAAGCGCTCGCCGACATCGCCCAGCAGCAGCGCGTTGCGGCGCGAGCAATGCTTGAGGATGCCTTCGCGCGTTTCGAAGGTGAGATTCAGCCCGTCAAATCCGCCGTAGCGCTGTTCAAGATGATCGACCACGCGCAGGCTTTGCAGGTTGTGTTCAAAGCCGCCATAGGGCTTCATGCAGGCGTTCAAGGCGTCTTGTCCCGCATGGCCGAACGGTGTGTGGCCGAGATCGTGTGCCAACGCAATGGCCTCGGTGAGGTCTTCATCCAGATTCAATTGGCGTGCAATGGAGCGGCCGATCTGGGCGACTTCCAGGCTGTGGGTGAGGCGCGTGCGAAAAAGATCCCCTTCGTGGTTGACGAACACTTGTGTCTTGTATTCGAGGCGCCGAAATCCCGTGGAATGAATGATGCGATCACGATCACGTTGATACTCGCTGCGGCCCGCTGCCGGCGCTTCGCGATGCACGCGGCCACCGGTAGAAGCGGCTTGCGCAGCGTAGGTTGCGACTTCAAGCATGGGTGGTCGTCGGGGTAGACAGCACCGACTTTAATGCTGCGGTATCGTACTGATCGCAAATGAAGGCCTCGCCGGGCTTGTGCAGCAATATGAACTTTACGCGGCCGCGCTCCACTTTTTTGTCGTGACCCATGAGGTCGAGATAGCGCTCCACGCCGAGCGCGGGTGCCGCAACTGGCAGTTTTGCGCGTACGAGAATATCGACCACGCGCTGTACGTCAGACGACTTAATCAGCCCCAGTTTTTCCGAAAAACGCGCGGCCATCACCATGCCCGCCGCAACGGCTTCCCCGTGCAGCCACGCACCATATCCCATGCCGGCTTCAATGGCGTGGCCGAAGGTGTGGCCGAAATTAAGCAGCGCGCGTTCGCCGGTTTCGCGTTCGTCATTGGCGACGACGTCGGCCTTGTTCTGGCACGAGCGTTCTACCGCAAACGCCAGCGCTTCAGGTTCAAGCGCGGTTAAACGATCGATGTTGTTTTCCAGCCAATCGAGAAATTCCGCATCGCGAATGAACCCGTATTTAATGACTTCGGCAAGGCCGGCCGCGAGCTCGCGTGGGGGCAGGGTGCGCAGCGTGTCCATGTCGGCGATGACGACTTGCGGCTGATAGAAAGCGCCGATCATGTTTTTGCCGAGCGGATGATTGATCGCGGTCTTGCCACCCACTGCGGAATCCACTTGTGCCAACAGTGTGGTGGGAATTTGGATAAACGGCACGCCACGTTGATACGTGGCCGCGGCAAATCCGGTGAGGTCGCCGATAACGCCGCCACCCAAGGCGATCAACGGTGTCTTACGCTCGCAGCGATGCGTCAGCAGTTCGTCGAAAATCTTGTTCAACGTTTCCCAACTTTTGTAGGCTTCGCCATCGCGCAGTACCACAGGGATGCAGGTAGCGCCGCGCGCATGCAGTGCCGCCAGCACCGTCTCCAGATACAGCGGTGCAACGGTGGTATTGGTAATCACCACCGCTTTACCTTTTAGCAGCGTGTCGGGAATCAAGCGCGCGTCGGCGCACAGCCCGGCACCGATGTGTATCGCGTAACTGCGATCCCCCAAATTTACAGATAAAGTTCTCATAAATCAAATAGTTACAGGAGGCTTTGGAGGGGTAAAAAATTTCAGTTTTACTTCAATCTGCCCCGCCAGTGTACGCACGCTTTGATTGCCGGTATCAACGATGAGGTGGGCCACTTCACGATACAGCGGATCGCGTTGTGCGAACAGCTCGTTCAATTTGGCGGCGGGATCGGCTACCTGCAACAAAGGCCGGGTGCGGTTGCACCGCGTGCGCTTGAGCAGCGACTTTACGGGAGCGCGCAGGTAGATTACTGTGCCACTCGCCTTTAGCACATCACGATTTGCCCGTGACAACACCGCGCCACCCCCAGTGGCCAGCAAAATATTTTCCCGTGCAACGAGTTCGGCGATCATTTTGTGCTCGCGCGCACGAAACCCAGCTTCGCCTTCGATCTCGAATATGACCGGGATACGCACGCCAGTGGCACGTTCGATTTCGTGATCCGAATCAAAAAAATCCTTGCTTAACAACCGTGCCAACACCTTGCCCACGGACGTTTTCCCGGAGCCCATCAGTCCCACAAGAATAATGTTGCCGCGGCCACCTTCCGGCGGGCGCGTGCTTTCCAAGGGATCCATCCACGGATTCTAGCGGAATCGACAGGCGAGGCGGAAAAGGATGGCAATCAGCGGCGCCCGAAGGCGCCGCTTATATCGGAACGGAACGCGCCGCTACTGGCGCAAGTTCAGGTTGTCCTTGAGAATCTTCGGCGTGATGAACACCAGAAGCTCGCGGCGATCATCAGCTTTCTGGTTTTGTTTGAACAAGAAACCCACATAGGGTAATTCGCCGAGAACCGGAATCTTGGTAGTGGTGGTACGTTCGTCTTGCGTGTAGATGCCGCCGATAACCAGCGTACCGCCATTCTCCACTAGCACTTCCGTTGTGACCTGTTTGGTGTCGATCGCGGGGCCCGCCCTTGTATCCGTGCCGCGCGAGTCCTTGTTTATGTTGAGTTTCATGATCACATTGTCATCTGGTGTGATCTGTGGTTTTACTTTCAGCGACAAGGTTGCTTTCTTGAAGGATATCGAGGTCGCGCCGCTGGATGAAGCGCTCTCATAGGGTATTTCCGTGCCTTGCTCGATTATAGCTTCGTTTTGGTTGGCGGTAATGACACGCGGGCTGGAAATGATTTTTCCTTTGCCATCCGCCTGTAGTGCCGTCAGCTCCAACGCAAGCAACCGCGACCGCGACGAATTAAAAATCAGGGTGGAAAAGGTGCCAGCGGTCGCCCCGCCGATCCCGCCGGCCGGCAAGTTGACCTGCAGACCACCGGCGTTAATTGTCGGTGTACCGGCAACAACGCCGTTCAGTTGGCCGGTATTAACCAAGTCGGCGCCGAATTGCACTCCCGGTCGCCCACCAATACCTGAGCGGCGATCCTCAGAATAACCCAGTCGTACGCCAAGATTACGGCCAAACGTGTCGCTGGCTTCCACGATCCTTGATTCAATCATGACTTGACGTACTGGAATATCGACAGCGCGTATCAAACGGCGCACGTCTTCCAGTCGCGATGGCGTATCTTGAACAAACAATTGATTCGTACGGCCATCAACTGCCGCACTGCCGCGCTTTGAAAGGATGCGTTGCTGCGCATTTGTCAGCAAAGTCTGCACCTCGGTTGCTTTTTGATAATTAAGCTGAAAGCTTTCGGTCTGCGTCGGCTCTAGGTCTGATATCTGCGAGCGGGCCTCCAGCGCCAACTTCTCACGCGTAGCGAGTTCGTCGCGCGGGGCAATCCACACCACATTACCTTCTTTGCGCAGGTCTAAGCCCTTGCTGCGCAGGATAATATCCAACGCCTGATCCCAAGGCACATCCTTCAGGCGCAGCGTGAGATTGCCGCTGACCGAATCACTGGTAATGATGTTAAGGCCGGTGAAGTCCGCCAGCACCTGCAGTACCGAACGTACCTCGACGTTCTGGAAATTCAGCGATAGTTTCTCGCCGACGAATCCCTGGCGCACCAGTTTATTGGGGTCTTCAACAACCCGTTTTACTTCAACAATGAAGCGGTTATCCGCTTGGTATGCGGAGTGCTCCCAATTACCGGTGGGCGTAATGACCACCCGTGCGCTGCCGCCCTGCGTGGAGGCTTCCACGGTTTGCACCGGTGTACCGAAATCCATTACATCATAGCGCTTCGCCAAATTATTGGGCAGCGCGGCATTCTGAAAATCCACAATGATAGAACGGCCCTGCTTACGGATGTCGATGCCGATTTGGCTGTCAGACAGATCAATAACCACGCGCCCTTCACCCGCATTGCCGCGGCGGAAATCGACATTGTGCAGGCTATGTCGTTGCGTCGACGGACTGGCTTCGGCAAAACGCCCGGGCGCAGCACCTGCGCCTGCAGTAACGGCGCCACCGTGCAAGGTAATGAACAGTGTCTTGCCGTCCAGTTGTGTTTCGTAGTTCAGCGCACGTGTCAGTTCCATGACCATGCGGGTGCGGTCGCCTGCCTGCACAATGTTGATGCGGCGTACGTCACCATCGGAAATATTTTGTACGTTGCGGCCCAGTGCGTTGCCGGTGTTCGCGAAATCAAAAGCCAGGCGCGGGGGATTGTTTACGGTAAATCCCGCTGGCGCGGTGGTCAGCGCCTCTTTGAGACTCACTCTAATGACGACTTTGCCGCCTGATTGGGGCGCGACACTGACGCTTTCAATGCTGTTCTGCGCGTAGGCTGAGTTGGCGGCGATGCCGAGCAGTGCGGCAAGCAAGACGGTACGCACGCACGACACCAACGAAAACATGGATATCTTCATTTTTTTCCCCTGATCATTCCTGCAGCAAAAGCGTCTGTTCTTTTTCTTCCCAGTTGCCATTGCTGTCCTGCACAATTTCCTTGAGCTTTATGGCGCCGTCCGATACTGCGATGATGCGGCCAAAGTTTTGTCCCAGATAGTTACCGGCCTTCACCTGAAACAGCGTGTTATCTGGCGTTTTAACCAGGCCGAAAGTGTCTTTCTGTTTCAACACGCCAACCATCTTCAAAGCCTCAAGCGGATAGCCCTCAAGCGGTTCACGCCGCCGGTTGGGGTCAGGTTGAATCCCGCCCGCCTGCGCCGCGTTTTTCGGTGGTTCGATCTTGCGTGGTTTGAACGGATCGGTTAGATCAAACGCCGCATATTCGATAGGCGCGTAGGGCTTGACCTCGGGCAGTGGCGGAATACGCCCGCGCGGCAGGTCGTCCTGCTCTTTCACCCAAGCACGAAGGTCGCCGTGCTTCTCGCTGCTACAGCCAGCCAGCATTGCACATGCGATTACAGGAGGAATCAGATATTTGAGCATCATTTTTTCGGCGGCGCGCCTTTCTTGGCACTGGCAGCCGCCGCAGCCCTCCTTTTCTCAGCGACCTCGGCTTCGTCCAAGTAGCGAAAGGTCATCGCAGTGGCGTCCATGGAAAGCGTATCTTTGGCTGCACCAACGCTGATGTCATTAAGCGTCACAATACGAGACAGCTTTCCGATGTCTCCCGCAAACGCACCGATGTCGTGATAGTTGCCGGTTACCCGTATGGTAATAGGGAGCTCGGCATAAAAATCCTTGACGGTTTCACTGGCCGCCGGCTTGAATAACTCGAACTGCAACCCGCGACCCAGACCGGCCTGATTGATGTCGGTCAGCAACGCATCCATTTCGGATTTTCCGGGTAGTTGTCTCAACAGCGCGCCAAACTGCTTCTCGATATCGTCTAGTTGTTTGCGGTACGCCGGCAGATTCACGGCTATTTTTTTCTTGTCGACGAACGTGAGCTTTAGCTGATCGGTTTTTGCGCGTTCCGAATCGATTTGCGTCAGTTGGTCGCTCCACACGAAGTAGTAAGCCGCCCCGATCATCAACAGCAGCAATACCAACAGTAAGGTGAGCTTGGGCAGCACCGGCCACGATCCGACTTTCTTCGGGTCGAGTCTTCGAAGTTCATCCAGTGTCATGGCGGATTATCCTTTCTCGGACTTCGGGCGAATGATGTCGACGTTCATGGTGAACTCATTCGCGCGCGTCGTGCCTTGCGGGAGCGCCTTGATTTCAACCAGCGCCGGATTCCCCAGCTTCTGCGATGATTCAAGATTACGCATCAGCGTCGACACACGCGCTTGGGACTGTGTAACCCCGTTGATCACGACCTTTGCCCCTTGTTGTTTTACCGATCTCAGGTACATGCCATCGGGTAACTGACGAACCAGTTGATCAAGCAGGTGAACCGTTTCAGAACGATTGCTTTGTAGCGTTTCCACCACTTGCTTGCGCGCCAGCAGCGACGCCGTTTGTTCCTTGAGGCGATTGATTTCCGCAATTTCCTTGTCGACCTTGGCGATTTCTTCCGTCAAATACTTGTTGCGACTGACATGGTCGTCGTATTGTTCGCTGAGGTAAAAATAGACGCCGTAAGCCAAGGCGGCACCGACAATGGCTACCAGGGCCAGTGCCAAGGCAAATTGCTGTTGTTGTTGCTTGCGCCGTATTTCGCGGTGCGGCAACAGATTGACGCGCATCATGAGTCGAACCTCCGCATGGCCAAGCCGCAGGCGACCATCAGTGAGGGCGCGTCTTGTTGCAGGTTCTTGGGCCGGACTTTGGACGACAGCGCCATGTTCGCGAATGGATTGGCGATGATGGTGTTAACCTGTGTGCGCCGTGAAACCACGCCATCGACACCCGGCAGTGCTGCACAGCCGCCGGACAGCACGATATGATTGACCTGATTGTATTGGGTAGAGGTAAAGAAGAATTGCAAAGCCCGCGCGACTTCCAGACCGAAGGTTTCCAGGAACGGATTCAGCACTTCCGTTTCATAGTTGTCGGGCAACCCGCCGGCACGCTTGGCCACCTCGGCTTCCTCGCGTGACAGGCCAAATTTGTCTTGGATTTCCTGCGTCAATTGAGCGCCGCCAAACGGCTGTTCTCGCAGGTAAATCGATTGTCCGTTGCGCAGCACGTTGACGGTGGTGAACGTTGCGCCCACATCCACAATTGCGATGTTCTGGTCGACGCCCTTGTCGGGAAACTGGGGTTCGATTAATTCATAAGCTGACTGCGCGGCGAGCAAGTCCACATCGACCACCGTCGCCTTAAGTCCGGCGACTTCGGTGGCGGCGACGCGATCTTCCACTTTTTCCTTACGCGAGGCGGCGATCAGTACCTCGATATCCTCCGAGTCACCCGGCGCCGGACCGATGACCTGAAAATCCAGATTGACCTCGTCCAGCGAAAACGGAATGTACTGGTTAGCTTCGGTTTCAACTTGAACTTCTATTTCTTCTTCGGTCAAACCGGCAGGCACTAGGATTTTTTTGGTGATAACAGACGCATTAGGCAGAGCGAGCGCCACATTCTTGATGCTGCTGCCCAAGCGATTGTGGCAGCGCTTCACAGCTTCGCCGACGGCATCAAGGTTGTTGATATTGCCTTCCACCACAGAATCGCGCGGCAGCGGCTCAATTGCGTAGCGCTCAATGCGATACATCTTGTTGCCGGAGTCCGACAACTCCACCATTTTCACGGCGGAAGTACTAATGTCCATGCCAATTAGCGGTGGCGCTTTGGCTTGGAAAATACGTTCCAGGACATTGAGCGCGCCAGCGAGTTTAACTTTGGGTAGAGGCATATATGGATTTTCGCCTACAGATTACTTTAATTATCCGACGTAACCTGTTTTATTTATGTGACATTTATCACGCACGAAGACTTGCGTTTAACTCGTAACTACATTCTAGGATATAGTGTAACTTGTAAATAAATGGCGTTGGTAGTATTCAAGTGTCCTATAAACAAAAGCGTCTAAGTATCGGAATTTTCTCAGGTTATTGCTCGGGAGGCCACCGCTAAATGTCTGCTCGCTGGTTGGTTTACCCCCTATTACTGGTAGTTGTAGGTGTTTTCGCAACAGCCCTATTGATGGCCTTTGCTGCGGCCATGATTTGGCCGACGCTGCCGTCCCTCGAAGTCCTGACCGACTACCGGCCCAAGGTACCGCTTAGAATCTATAGTGCCGAAGGCAAGCTGATCGGCGAATTTGGCGAAGAACGCCGTTCCGTGGTGTCCATCCAGGAAGTGCCCAAGCCCCTGGTAGACGCCATACTCGCGGCGGAAGATGAGCGCTACTTTCAGCACAAAGGTGTCGATTACCTCGGTGTGGCACGTGCAGCTATCGCGAATTTTACCCATGTCGGCCCCAAGCAGGGAGCCTCCACAATCACCATGCAGGTGGCGCGCAATTTTTTCCTTTCCCGCGAAAAAACGCTGACCCGCAAGGTTAACGAAATATTACTGGCGTTCAAGATAGAAGCCAGTCTGTCCAAGACGCAAATCCTTGGGCTCTACATTAACCAGATTTACCTTGGCCAGCGCGCCTATGGTTTCGCCGCCGCCGCACACATTTATTACGGCAAAACCTTGGACAAACTGACGCTAGCCGAAACCGCCATGTTGGCGGGCTTGCCCAAGGCGCCGTCGAGCTTCAATCCCGTAGCCAATCCTGCGCGTGCCAAATTGCGCCAGCAATATGTATTGCGCCGCATGCGCGAAATGAACGTCATCAGCGCCGAGCAACAGGCTGACGCCGACAAACAACTGCTGGCGATCAGGACCGAGCTTAATGAATTCGCGACCAAAGCGGATTATGTCGCCGAGATGGTGCGTCAGGCCATGTACGAGCGCTACAAGGAAGACGCCTACGGGATGGGGCTCAAGGTCTACACCACGCTGCTGGTGAAGCATCAGAACGCGGCTAACGCGGCTTTGCGTGCCGGCGTGCTCGCCTACGACCGGCGGCATGGTTATCGCGGCCCCGAGGCCTACGCCGAGTTGCCCGCCAATGCCAACGAAGAGGCGCTGGAGGAAGCGTTGCAGGAGCGTGCCGACAGTGAAGACCTTTATGCCGCGGTGGTAACCGAAGCTTCAACACGGCGCGTCAAAGCCTATCGGCGCGGCGGCGAATGGGTGGAAATCACCGACGCAGGCCTGCGCTTTGCCGGCGAGTTTTTGGGCGACAAGGTCAATCCGAATCAACGTATCCGCCGCGGCGCCATCATCCATGTACAGCGTGCCGACAACAAGCGATGGAGCATCACTCAATTGCCCGCGGCGGAAGGAACGCTCGTTTCGGCGGATCCGCGTGACGGCGCAATTCGCGCACTCGCAGGCGGTTTTGACTTTACCCGTTCCCAGTACAACCATGCGACGCAGGCGTTGCGGCAACCGGGTTCGAGCTTCAAGCCGTTTATTTATTCGGCGGCACTGGAAAAGGGTTTTACGCCAGCATCTATTATCAACGATGAACCGCTGACGTTCTCAGCCGCGCAGACCGGTGGCGAAGTATGGGAGCCGAAGAACTACGACGGCACCTACGACGGCCCGATGTCCATGCGCCAGGCACTCGCACGCTCGAAGAACCTAGTGTCTATCCGCATTCTACAATCGATAGGACCGCGCTACGCGCAAGATTACATCACGCGCTTCGGTTTCGATGCGAAACTGCATCCGCCCTATCTCACGATGGCCCTGGGCGCGGGCAATGCGACACCGCTGCAAATGGTCGGTGGCTATGCGGTGTTTGCCAATGGCGGCTATCGCGTCAAGCCTTATTTCATTCA
>Ga0193752_1000642_pt1 | contig 32293 bp, 30 predicted proteins | sample H1c1metaG_FD_144924 | JGI IMG/M metagenome (GOLD analysis project Ga0193752, IMG submission 144924) | Soil microbial communities from a riparian zone of the East river system, Colorado, United States - H1c1 | ecosystem: Environmental > Terrestrial > Soil > Riparian zone | place: USA: East River... | reverse complement strand
CGCCGGTGATCTGGCTACTGCGCTGGCTCGTGTTCCGCCTGATGTTGGGCGCGGGCTTGATCAAGATTCGCGGCGACCCGTGCTGGCGAGATCTCACCTGCCTCGCGTACCACTACGAGACGCAACCGAACCCGCACCCACTGAGCTGGCTCTTGCATCAAGCGCCGATGTGGTTTCACAAGGTCGGTGTTGCGTTCAACCATCTGGTCGAGCTCGCTGCGCCGTTTTTCGTATTTGGTCCGCGGCGCGCGCGACACGTCGCGGGCCTTTTGGTCGTGGCGTTTCAGAGCATGCTGATCGCGAGCGGCAACCTCGCATTCTTGAACTGGTTGACGATCGCGGTCGCCATCGCGTGTTTCGACGACAGTTTGCTGCGACGCGTGTTGCCTGCACGTCTAGTGCAGCGTGCGGTGCGACTCGAAGAGCGACGCGAGCCGCTCGGTCGCGCACAGGTCGCGGTCGTGGGCCTCTTGTGTGCGTTCGTGATCGTGGCGAGCTACGCGCCGATCTCGAACATGTTGTCGCGGCGCCAGCGCATGAACACGTCGTTCGACCCGCTGCACCTCGTGAACAGTTACGGTGCGTTCGGGTCGGTTGGAAAGAAGCGCGACGAGGTGATCCTTCAAGGCACGTCGGACGCGGTGATCGGACCTGAGACGCAGTGGAAGGAGTACGAGTTCAAGTGCAAGCCGGGCGACGTGATGCGCCGGCCGTGTTTGATCACGCCCTACCACTTACGTTTGGATTGGCAGATGTGGTTCGCGGCGCTGAGCGATTACGAAAACGAGCCGTGGATCATCCATCTGATCGACAAGCTGCTTCACAACGACGCGGCCGTGCTGGGCTTACTCGAAAATCAGCCGTTTCCGAACGAGCCCCCTCGCTTCATCCGAGCGGAGCGCTATTCGTACCGGTTCACGAAATTCGGCGAGGGAAATGGCGCCTGGTGGGTTCGCAAACGCACCGGCGCGTACCTGCCGCCGTTATCGCGAAACGACCCGAGCGTGCGCGAGTTCCTCCAATTGCAAGGTTGGTTACCTGAACGCGGAATGTGAGTGCGACACGTAGGCCCGCGCGTATCCGCGTACCACTCATCCGGACTAGTATGACGTCAGCTCGGCCGAGTGCTCACTAGCACTATGTTTCGTCTTGGATCGAGCTGGGTCGGATGTCCGAAGTGTCACTGCCTTCCACCGTAGAACGCTACGTCGAGCTCGAGCAGCTCGGGCATGGGGGTATGGGCTCGGTGCACCGGGTCTTGGATCGTGAAGGCGGACGTTGCCTTGCGTTGAAGCGCTTGAACACGTCGCGCTCGCGCAATCCGGCCGGGCTCGTGGAGATGTTCCACCAGGAGTTCCGCACACTCGCGCGGCTACGCCACCCGCACGTAGTCGAGGTGTACGACTTCGGTGTCGACGCTCGTGGTCCGTACTACACGATGGAGTGGCTCGATGGTGACGACCTGCACACGCTCGCGCCGATGCCGTGGCGCGAGGTTTGCGCACTCGGTCGCGACATCTGTTCGGCGCTCGCGCTGCTGCACTCGCGTCGCTTGATCCATCGCGACACTTCGCCGCGCAACATCAAGCGGTTGCGTTCCGCGCGCGCGAAGTTGATCGACTTCGGCGGCATGATGGCGATGGACGTCGCGCGTAACACCGTCGGTACGGCGCCGCTCGTCGCGCCGGAAGTCATGCTGCATCAAAGCCTCGATGCGCGGACCGATCTGTATGCGTTCGGCGGTACGTTGTACTTCGCGCTGACGGGACGGCACGCCTATCCAGTGCGCTCGATGAATGAGCTCAGCACGCAGTGGCGCGTCTCACCGTCGCCGCCGTCCGCGTACGCACCCGACATTCCGCCCGGGCTCGATCACTTGGTGTTGTCCATGCTGAGTCTCGAAGCGGGTGCGCGCCCCCGCAGCGCGGCGGAAGTGCTCGAGCGTCTGAGCGCGCTCGCCGATCTTCCGCCGGACGAGCAACTGGGGGTCTCGAACGCGTATCTCTCGACGCCGGAGCTCGTCGGTCGCGAGCCGGAGATCAAGGCAGTGCGCGCGCGGCTTCGGGAGCTGAACCGAAGCAACGGTGGCGTGCTTTGGATCAGCGGCGAACCCGGCGTGGGTCGCTCGCGGATGCTGTCGGCGGCTGGGCTCGAAGCGAAGCTCTCCGGTGCAAACGTGCTCTACGCGCGTGCGGATGGTTCAGGCACGCCGTACGGGCTCTTGCGTGAGTTGCTTGCGCCGCTCGCGCCGACGCCTGGCTTCGTGTTGCTGCAGCGCGTGATCGATGGCGAGCTCGACGAAGAGTTCGACCGGCGTTGCCGTCCGGAGCTGCTGGGCGAATTGCGCGAGTGGATTCGCCAGCGCGCGTTGGCCTCGGCCACCGTCATTACCGTCGACGACGTCGATCGCTCCGACGAGCCTTCGCGAGCTGCGCTGGCCGCACTCGCGAACGATGCGATCGATCAACGCGTCTTGTTCGTGATCGCATGTAGCGCTGCGCCCGATTGTGTCGACACGCCGGCGCTCGCGCTTCTCAGCGAAGACGCGGAGCTGCTCGCGCTCAGTCCGTTGCGCGGCGAAGAGATTCGCACCTTGCTCGGCTCGATGTTCGGCGACGTTCCGAACCTCGGCGCGCTCGCGGTCCGCATTCACGAGTTGGCGGAAGGCAGTCCACGCGGTGCGGTGGAGCTTGCGCGCTACTTGGTGGACACGCAGCGCGCGACGTACCGGATGGGTGCGTGGCGGTTGCCGGCGCCGGAAGACGACGCGGGGTTACCGGCTTCGCTCACGCGTGCGCGGCGCCAACGGCTGCAGGCGCTATCGACGCCGGCGCTGGAGCTCGCGGCTGCGCTTGCGATAGCGGACGGTTCGGGTCTGCCGTCGGGCGCGAGCCTCGAGTTGATTTCGGACGCTGATCCGCAGCGCGCACGCGCCGCGCTCGACGAGCTGCTCGCGAGCCAAATCGTGCAGCGCGACGGACTCCGGTACGCGTTCGAAGCGCAGTGCTGGGCGTCTGAGTTTCGAAGCAACGTCCACCCGGCCGAGAAGCAACAGATCTGCCGCCGGATCTCGGCTGCACTCGCTAAACATGGTCGCGATGCGCTCGAGATCGCACGCTATGCCTGGCTCGCGGGCGACGCCGGCAGTTTGCTCGAGACGCTGCTCACCGAGCTCGCGCGCGGCTCGCGGTGGGACCGTTGCCCGCGCGACTACGCCGACATGCTCACGAGTGCGGCTGACGCGTGTATGCCGCTCGGGCGGTCGCGGCGCGATTGGTACGTGCTGGTACGCGAGCTCGTGAAGGTCGGTCAGGATCTGTCCGTGCCGAATCTGCGCGAACATCTGACGACACTGTTCGAGCAGCTCGCGCTCGATAGTGGTTTGGTCGACGCACGTGCGCTGCCGAGTGATCTCTCCCCGCTCGAGAGATTTCAAAAAGCCTTCGAGGTGGTGGAACAGCGCTATGCCGCGACACCAGTGCAGCAGCGATGCTTGCAGCCGCTCGAAGCGATCGAAGCGCTGACGCGACTCGTCAGTGAGTCCGCCGCGTTTGCTGCACAAACTGCGGACGCGAAGTTCTTCGAGGCATTCCCGAATCTCAGTCTGTTTGCGCCGGTCTCAGCTGCAGTGGCGCACGTCCAAGACGAGATCGTTCCTGCGGCCCGCGATCTAGTCGCCGGCCGGTTCGAGGCGGCGAAGGCTTCGCAGTTGCGGTCGCTCGACGTGATCGGTTCGACAGACGTGCCGTTGTTCGACGACGAGATGCGCGTGTGGGGCGTGCTCGTGTTGCACTACGCGCTTGGTTGCCTCGAAGCAGCGGTCGGTCGTCCTGAAGCGCTCGTACACGCTACGAAGCTCGAGCAAACGCCGTCGTGGATCGTGCCGGCGTGGACGGTGCGCCACATCTACTACGGTGCAGTCGGGCACGTGCGCGAGTCGGATCGCTGTAGAAAGCGGATCGAGCTCTTGCTGTTGCAGAGCCCGATCAAGCCGCCACTCTCGGCCGGCGCGGCGCAACAGCACGTTTACACGTCGTCTATCTCCGAAGACGTGACTGGTCTCCGCGATTCGATTCACGAGATGACGCGGATCGTCGTTCATCAGCCGATGTTGCGGCCGTTTCTCGACTTTGCGCGCGCCGAGCACGCGCGCGTGTGTGGTGATGCCTCGCAGGCGCTCGAGATCTTCGGAAAGCTCGGTCAGGTGATCGCGGCGGGAGAGTATCCCGTGTGGGCGAGCGTCGTCGGTGGCTGGATCACGACGCTGGCTGACTTGGGCCGTTACGAGGATGCGCTTCGCTTGGGTCTGCGAAGCGTCGCGGATGCCGAACGCGTGGACCTCGTCGGCATGAAAGACTTCATCGAAGCTCCGCTCGCGCTCGTCGAAGATAAACTCGGCCGTCACGAGCAGGCGCGTGCTCGGCTCGAGGGCGTGATCGTGTCGCGTGAACAGGGCGGCTTCGAGGGAGCGACGCTCGGTTGGGCGTACGAAGCGCGGGCGCGGCTCGCGATCTGGCAGCGTGACGAACCCGCATTCGAGAAGTACGGCATGTTGTGCCGCCAGCAGTATCGAAAGACGGGCGGCAATCCCGCGTTGGCTGCCAAGTACGAGCGATTGATGCAGGAAGCGCGGCATGCCGGCGCGCCGGTGACGGGAGAGCTCGCTGAATCGCTCTCGCGCAGCACGAGCCCAAGCGAAGTTCACACGACGCTCGAGCGCGACCTAGACCCAGGAACCCGCGTAGGCCGCTAAAACAGTGTCGCCTGGCTCGCGATACATCGCGCGATCCGCCGCCGGCCGCTGCGGTGCGTGCTCACCAAAGCGTACGCTCCGCGCGCTCCTCACGCCCGACGACGCCTCGCGTGATGTCTCGCGAACCATGCGACGCTGTTTGCTGTTTAAGTCCAGACTCAGACTCAGACTCAGACTTAGCCGCGAGCGCGAGCCCGGCGCCGGTTCAGGCGCGCGACCGCTAGCATTGCGAGCATCAGTAGAGCCGCGGATAGCTGCGTTGTCGCTGCCGCGCCGCGCACTTCGCTGACGCTGCAGCCTGAATCCGCTGAGTCGCTGCCGCGCGCGGCGACAGGCGTCGTGGTTGTCGTGGGGGTGGCAGCCGAACCAGCCGCGGAACTCGAAGGCGCCGCGGGCGGTGCCGGCGCAATGCTGCCAGCAGTCGCCGGTGCGGCGATCGGGGTGGTCGGCGTCGGCTCCGCCGGCGGTGAAGCGGGCGGCGGCGCGGCGGACCCGGCTGCCGGCGCGGGTCGCTTTGTCGGTGCCGCGGCGCCCGCTTGTTGCGCGGGTGCGCCAGCAGCAGCAGCAGCACCCGCAGCTGGCGGCGGCACGATCGTCGTGCCCGCGTTCATGCCGTCGTTCGCTACGACGTGCAAGAAGCACTTCGCGCAAGTCTGATTGTACGAGCCGCGCCGAGCACCGTTTTGCTCGACCACGGTGACCTTCGCCTTCGCGGTGTCCACGACGTCGACGACGTTCACGTGGCCGGTGGTCCCATCCGCGCCGCACGAGCCCGGTGCGAGCACCATGATGTCGCCGTGGACGGGCGCCGTGGTCTGCGTCATGCCGCTGTTCGCAGGCGGCATCGTGTCACACCAGAGACCGGCGTTGCCGTTCGGAATCCACTTCACTTGCCACTTGAAGTACAGGTAGCGATGCGCCAGCTCGGTGCACTGATAGCCGCCGCTGTACTGCGTACGCACCCAGTCGGCGCCCATCGAAGCGGTCGCGGTGTCGATGCCGTTGTTCGAGAAGATCGCGCTCGACTCGGTCTCGGGGCACTGTGCGTAGGCCGGAATGCCATCGATGTAGCGAGTGTCGGGAACCGTCTCGCTGCACGCGCTGAGCGCCTCGCGCGTGACGCCGACGTCGATGCCTTCAGCTGCGTCTTGCGCGCAGGCAGCGATCCCCAAACACGAACAGATGAGAAGTCCCAAGAACCGTCTTGTTTCGATCATCGATGTCTCCGGCACATCCACTCGGGTTAAGTGTCTCGAAAGGCTCGAGACGGGTCCTCGCACTGCTCAGCCACCGACCATTCCTAAATTCGTGAGTCATTTAGGTGGATTAGCGGCGACCGGACTAGGACGCCCAGCGGTTCGAGAATCGGGACTGACTCGCTTTGCGTGCCTCAGCCTGCGACACGAATCCGCGGCGGTGCGTTCTGGAGCAGCGATGACAAACGAAGCGCGGCCGCCTCGGATTCGCGCCGATAGGCGATTCGCCAGGGTCGCCGCAGCGGGCCCGCAGCCATCCGCTTCAGGATGAGCTCGCCGCGGTGCAGGTGAGGGCCGGCCATCCATTCCGATAGGATGGCGATACCCATGCCCGCGCGGGCGACGTCCAAGATCGCCTCCGTCAGCGGCAAGATCTGAAAGTGCAGCTTGGGGCGCGCGCGGCCGAACACTTTGTTGATGAACCAGTGCGATTCTTCGATCGGCACGCGCGAGGTCAGCAGCGTGTTTTCGCGCAAGTCTTGCGGCGTCAGCGATTTGCGCTTCGCGAGCGGGTGCTGTGCGGACATTACGAATACGATCTCGTCGGAGAACAGCGCGTGCTCCAGCAGCCCGCGCGGCACTGCGGCAGTCGTGAGCAGCGCCGCGTCGATCTCGCCGGCCTCGAGTGCGGGGACGGGCGCGAGCGTGTGCTCGACCATCAGCTCGACTTCGAAGCTCGGCAGCGTTTCGCGCAACTTCGTGAGCACCGACGGCAACCAGTGGTACGCGGTGTAGCACTCACACACGATCCGCAGGCGTGCAGCTGCGCTCGGCGAACGCACGTGCTCCTCGAGGTCCGAGAGCTCTAGGAGCATGCGTTCTGCGCCTTCGAGCAGGCGCCGGCCCGCTGCAGTCGGTTCGAGGCCGCGCGTCACGCGTTCGAACAGCTTCGTCTTAAGTCGTTGCTCGAGCGAGACGAGTGCGCGACTGATCGCGGGTTGCGTGAGGTGCAACGCAGGCGCGGCGCGTGCGGTGCTTCCGGCGGTCGCGAGCGCCAGAACCAGCCGCAGGTCGCGAACTTCGAGGGCCGGTGAAAACGGGGCTATGTCAGCCATGCATCGAGTCTATGCCAACTATGCGTTGGACGCATCCCGTCGCTGGACCCATTCTCAACGGACACAACCTCACTCCACTGGAGATGCCCGATGGAACTCTTCTTTTCACCGCTGGCGTGCTCGATGGCCACTCGCATTTCGCTGTACGAAGCCGGCGCCACGGCGGATTTCACCGAAGTCGACTCGAAGACGAAGCTGACTGCGAAGGGTCAGGCGTTTCGCGAGGTCAATCCGCTCGGGCTCGTCCCGACGTTGCGGACCAACTCAGGCGAAGTGCTGACTGAGAATGCGGCGATCCTGCAGTACGTCGCCGATCAGTTTCCGGGCGCCGAGCTCGCACCGCGCGAAGGGTTTAGCCGCTCGCGGCTGCAGCAATGGCTGTGTTTCATCGGCACCGAGCTACACAAAACCTTGTTCGTGCCGCTGCTCGATCCGTCTGCACCGGAAGGCGCGAGGACGTATGCGATCTCCAAGGGCACGCCGGCGCTCGATGTCTTGCAGGGGTATTTGCGCGGGCGTGAATTCTTGCTCGAGAAGTTCAGCGTCGCCGATGCGTACCTCGTGACGGTGCTCAGTTGGTCGGTCGTGACGCCGGTCGATCTGCGCAAGTGGCCCGTGATCGCGGAGTACGTCGCACGCCTCCAAAAGCGACCGAGCGTGGCTCGAGCGCTGGGGGAAGAGTTTCCTTTGTACAAGAAGGAACAAACACGGCGCGAGAGTGCGCTCACTGCTGGCGCGTGAGTTTGCTCAGTCCGTGCCGCATTCTCTGCCGGACCGCGAGGCCCCTTGCACGTATGCCCGGCGATGCTGCTCTCGGTTGTTATGACGACCGGCTCGCCCCGCATTAGCGAGCCGCTCCGCGACGTGTTTGTTCTAGGCTTGAGCTGGCAACGGAGGTTGCTCCGCCAGCTCGCGCAGGAACTGGAGTGCAGTCAACACGCCAAATCCGGTGCCGCCCTTCGGCATCGCGGCCGACGGCTTCTCGAGGAACGCCGGACCCGCGATGTCGAGGTGCGCCCAGCGCGCTTCGCCGACGAACTCACGCAAGAATAGCGCGGCCGTGATCGCGCCACCGAGCCGCGACCCAGTGTGCTTGAGATCGGCGATCGAGCTCTTCAGCTCGTCTTTCAAATCCTCATCGAGCGGAAGCGCCCAGAAGTTCTCGCCGCACTGCTCTGCCGCGCGCTTGTAGCGTTCGAGCAGCCCCGCGTCGTTCGAGAACAGACCGGCGCGGTATGCACCGAGCGCGACGGTGCAAGCACCAGTGAGCGTCGCATGATCGATCAGATAGGTCGGCTGCAGCTCGGTCGCGTAGGCGAGCGCATCCGCGAGTACGAGCCGGCCTTCTGCATCGGTATTGATGATCTCGACGGTCTTTCCATGACGCGACGGAAACACGTCACCGGGCCGGTACGCCCAGCCGCCGGTCATGTTGTCGGTCGAGCCGATGATGCCGTGCACTTCGACCGGCAGCTGGAGCTGCGCTGCCAAGGTGACGAGTGCGATCGTCGTCGCTGCGCCGGCCATGTCGCACTTCATGTCGATCATCGACGCGGATGGCTTGATGCACAGACCACCCGAGTCGAACGTGAGGCCTTTGCCGACGAAGACGGCGCGGGCTGCGTTCGCGGGAAGCGACTTCGGTTTGTACGTGATGTGAATGAAGCGCGGCTCTTCGGTGCTGCCGCGATTGACCGCGAGCAAGAGGGGCATGCCGAGCTTCTCGATGCCCTTTTTGTCCCAAACCTTGCACGCGATTCCCACCGCTTTCGAACGCTCACTCGCCTCGTTTGCGAGCACGGTCGCCGTGAGATCGTTCGGCGGGCAGTTCACGAGATCGCGTGCGAAGTTCACCGCGTCGCCGGTCAGCTGACCTTCCGTGACCGCTTGGCGATGGTCCGCGCTGAGCTTCGCGTCGGTCACCAACGTGACTTTCGCCAGTTGCCGCTTCGGAGCGCGCGGGCCGGTCAGATAGCGCGTGTAGCGATAGGCGCCGGTCACGATGCCATCGACCAGTGCCGAAAGTGCGGCCGGCCCTGCATCGGGAACGACGACGGCGAGCGATGCGCGTGACATCGCGACGCGGCCGGCCTTCACGCCCAAGAGCCGCAACGTCGCGATGCTCGGCGCGCTGTCGCCGAGCCCCACGACGAGTAGTTGCTTTGCTTTCAGTCGTGCCCGGCCGTCGAGTGCGAGCGTCTTGCCCAGCTTCGCGTCGAACGATTCTTCCTTCATGCCGGCGATGAGTGCGCCGCCGAGGGCGCGATCCAGCTTCACGATGGTCGGGTCCGACTGCGGTTTTTTGCCGGAAACGCCGACGACCAGCCAGTCCGTCGCCAGTGTCTGAGGTGCTTCTCGCGCGAGCGTGATCTTCATGCGCGCAAGGTGCCATGCCGGACGTGGGTCGGACAAGAATCGAGAACAAGCACGTCCGCGAGAACAAGCACGTCGCGGAGCGACGCGCTAATGCGGGGCGATCCGGTCGTCACAACAACCGAGAGCAGCATCGTCGGGCATACGTGCAAAGAACAAGCACGTCGCGGAGCGACGCGCTAACTGCGCGGCGATCCGGTCGTCATAACAACCGAGAGCAGCATCGTCGGGCATACGTGCAAGGGGCCCCTCCCAGTCCAGCATAGATCGACCGACCTCACACAACTCGTCCGCGGGTAGTCCGATGTCAGTTCAAGTTCTCTTCCCTCTCACCAAGCATCGAGGTCTATGCCCATGCACTCTTCCCGCACGCGCATTCGCGCAACGCTGCTCGCACTCTCACTTCTAGCAACGCCCCTCCCGTCGCGCGTCGAAGCCCAACACATCCCATCCGCAGCGCACGCCGCGCAACGCGCCCCCAACGGCGTCGTAAACCTAAACACCGCATCGGGCGATGAGCTCGAACGCTTGCCCGGCATCGGTCCGAGTCGAGCGCGCGCCATTCTCGAGCTGCGCGCGCGGCTCAAGCGCTTCGCACGTGTCGAAGACTTGATGCGCGTCAAAGGCATCGGGCGCGCAACTTACCGGCGCTTGCGACCACTGGTGACGCTGGAAGGCCCAACCACGCTCGCGCGATGAAGTCAGGTGCTCAAGCGACTCAAGCTATTCAACAAGGGCGCGATGTTCGCGCGCTTCAACTTGAGCGCCACGCGGTTCGCGATCACGACCGACGAGATCGGGCAAATGAACTCGAGCTCCACCAACCCGTTTTGGCGCAGCGTCTCGCCGCTCTCCACGAGGTCGACGATCACGTCCGCGAGTCCGGTGAGCGGTGCGAGCTCGACCGAACCTTGCACATACACGAGGTCGACCTGCTGGCCTTTCCCGAGGAAGTAGCGGCTCGCGATGTTCGGGAACTTGGTCGCGACGCGCAGCGTGCGTCCCGGTGGATGCGCTTGCGGTCGCCCCGCGACGACCATGCGGCAAATGCCGATGCCCAGGTCGAGAGGTGCGTAGAGGTCGTACTCGCGCTCGAGCAACACATCGCGGCCGACGATGCCGAGGTCGGCCGAGCCGTATTCGACGTAGGTCGGTACGTCGTCGGGCTTCAACAACAAGAACCGGACGCCGCTCGCAGGGTCGTCGCGCACGAGCGTGCGGTCGTCCGCCAGCAGCACGGCGCGGTCGACGCCCCACGGCGAGAGGCGGTCCGCGAGCTGCTTGAGCACGCGGCCCTTCGGAATCGCCAAAGCGAGCCGCGGCTCGCTCGCCGGGATGATTACCGTCGGCGCGCGGAGGACTGCGCTCGCTTTGGTTTTAGCGGTCTCGCGCGCGGGGCCAGCATTGCCATTGGCTTTGCTGACGCGCGCAGTGCTCGGGCTCGCAGCTTTCGCCTTCGGTTTGCGCGCAGGTGTGCGCCTTGCGACGTCGTGCTTAGGCACGTGTTCGCTCCGCCAGTTCGAAAGCCACTCCCGAATCCACGGGCGGGTGGTAGCCCGGCCGGTCGCTTCCAGCAAGAGCTTCGGCTCGGCTCACGCGAGCGAGAGGCCCAGGGCAAACAGGGCCAATCCCACTACGATTACGCTGCCCCAGCGAAGCGCGGCGGGTTTTATCAGGCGGTCGTCGTCGTCGATCGCCCGGAGGCTGAAGGCGAACGCCGCGCCGACGAACGCTGCAAACCCGGTGAGGAGCACGAAGGTCCAGAATAGATTCGGGTCGGGCGAAGCTTCGAGTAGGGCCAGGTGCTCCGAGTAGAGCTGCGCTTTGGTCTTTCCCGCATCCATACCCGGCGCAGGTTGTTCGGACATCAGCTTTGCGATGACGCGGTCGGCGGCAGCGAGGCGTTCCTGTTCCGGTACGTAGAAGCTGCGAGCGGCGAGGATGGAGCCGCGGATCGATCGATACGCGGAGAGCGCGCGCGTGACGTCGCCGGCGACGTCCGCTGCTTGGCCGATCGCCGCGAGCTGATCGAGCGCGGCCACGTGGTACGGGCTGCCCGGCAAGTACAAGCGCGCCGCGCGCCGGTAGTGCGCGATCGCGAGGTCTACGTCGCCGCCGTCCGCCGCGTGCTCAGCAGCGTCGAGCTCGCTGTGCGCAGAGTACACGACACGCGCCGCAAGCGTGCCGAAGAGTAGCGACGCCAAGGCGACGATGCGCAACGCGATCCGCAACCGGGCCGCGTTCATAAGAAGTCACGCCGGCGGAAGATCATCGCTGCAATTGTCAGCAGCACGCTCGAGTACAAAACCGCGTAGCCCATGCTGACCAACACGTAACCCGCGGGGCTGGCATCGGCTGCATGCACGATGAGCGCGTTACGGCCTGGGACGAATAGGTTGAAGTTCGGCCACACATGAACCAGCAGCTTGAGGAGGTCGCGTACCTCGACCGGCAGGCTGCGGCTCTTCATGCTGATCATCAAGTCGGCGCTGCGGCCGACCACCCAGACTCCGGCGGTGAGCAGCGCCGTGAGGAATGGCGTCGAAAACGCCGAGAACACGAGCGCGACGGCACTCAGCACGAGCACTTCTCCCATCACGAGCACGAGTGCGAGGAGCACGGGCGCCACGTCGATGTCCGCGTGCGCGGCGATCAGCGACGAGGTTGCGAGGGCGAGCGCCGCCCAAGGCAGAAGCACCGCAGTGCGATCGTTCGCTTTGAACATGCCGGCAAGCAGCAGCGCTGGGAGCAACACCAGCTCGAGCGCAAGCCAATGCAAGTTGCCCCGCACCTGGAACGTGGTCACGCCGAGCTGCACTGCACCCATGATCGAGATGAACACGAACACCGTGAGCGCGATTCCGAAGTACTTGCCGAGCAGGAACTCGTGCCGGCGAATCGGCTTCGGCAGGATCACGTACAGCGTCTTGCGCTCGATCTCTTTGTACAGAAGCGACGAGCCCAGAAACACGGCCATCACGACCGAAAAGAGCGAGATCGAAGCCATGCCGATGTCGAGCACGATGCGCTGCTGCTGATCGAGCGCCAACTCGCCGAGCGCGAGCGAAAAGACCAGCACGGCGAGCGCGACACCGAGCATGCCGTTCAAGACACGATCGCGTACGGCCTCGCGAAACGTGTTCACGGCTACGGCGATCATCCGCAGCATGCGGGCCTCCGGAGCGGCGAGCTTGGCTCTCTCATGACAGAGCAGGGATGAGCGCTTCACCGAGCGCGAATCTCGCGACGAGCTGCGCGAACACGAGAAGTAGCAGAAAGCCGAGCACGCCGCCGACCGCGCGCCCGACGAAGCTGGGCAGCACGCGCCGAATGAAGCGTGTCAGCCCATGGCCCAAGTGAAACGCGAACGCGCTCACGCCGACGATGTAGACGAGCAGCGACACCGGGCGACCGAGGTCTGACCACAAGCGGGCGTACGGCTCGCGAATGCTCGAGTGCGCGCCCGAACCACTCGGCCACAGCTGCACGACGTGGTACGCGACGAACGCCAGCACGAGCGTGCCGGTGACGACTTGAAAGCGGATACCCCAGTCAGGCGTGACTTCACCGCGTGCAACTTGGCTGCGGTGGCGAATCCAACTCGCGATGCCGAGGATGCCGTGAACGAGCATCGCGCCGAGGACGGCGATGCCGAACCAGAAGCCGATCGCAGTCGTGACTGCGCGCGCGACCCACGCTTCTTCGTGCTCGAGCGCAGGGTAGTTCTGGTACGCGTGAAAGATCGCGAATGCCAGAAGCGCGAGCCCGAGCACGCTGTGAAGCGTGCCCGACCAGGTGCGAACCACCGGCGTTGCCCTGTTCGCAGACATCGGAAATATAGGGATAAGCCCCGAGGCCGGGCGCGGTCAAACTTTACGGAAGGCGCACCGCTCGCGAATGTAACCAGCGCGCGCCTGATTCAGCATACGCGTGTAGTTATACCGACTGCGCGTTCAGCCGCGACGATTGCCGCGAGGTCCGCGGAAGCCCAAGAGGCGCAGCGGTTCGGGCGAACGCCGGAACTCGATCGTCGCCGCCATCTCGACGACGTGGTTGTCGTGCGGGCCGTCCAGATACAGCCGGCCCGCGCGCATGTTGCTGTGGATGCGCAACACGCCAGCCGGCTGAATGAAGCCTTTGCGCAGCTGATAGCGGATCCCGTGCGGCTGGTACGGCTCGCGCACGACGAACTGCAATTGCTTCGACTCGACCGGCATCACGCGCCCGCCTGCGGAGTGTTGTGCCGCAGTCGAACCCGCAGCCGGCCCCACCCACACCCCGCTCGACTTGTGCTCTTCCGACACGCGGCCGAACTTCAAGCTATACCGCGAAGTCGCGGCAGGGCACTCGTGACTGTAGAGCGCGTCGTTCAAAACTCGGGTGCTGACCGTGCGATCGTCGATCGCAACTTGCATCCGCGTGAGCACGGTCTCGTGCAGCTTGCCCGCGAGCGCGTCCTCGAGAACGCCGTGGATCTCGGGACCTTTACCCGCGCAAAAATAACCGACGCTGTCTTGCGGTGCGGTGTTGATCGCGATGATCGGCGTGTCGCCACCCACCAAGTGTGAGGCCCAAAGTAGCGTTCCATCTCCGCCCAGCGTAACCACCAAGTCCACACCCTTCGCGTGAGCGTCACGCGAGCGGTGCCGGAAGTTTGCTGCAGCTCCGAGCTGCGCGAGCGCTTGTTTGGCTTGTTCGAGCGAACGCGCGTGATCTTGGTGCGCACGAAGCAACGCCAGCGCGGCCGGTTCACCTGCATCTACGAGCTGCTGAATCCGGGCATGCCGGCGTTCGCGCACGTAGATTTGATAGGCCGACTTTTTGTAGATGACCAGGACGCGCGGCGCGGGTCGAGTGCGCGGCGCGGGGCGTCGCACTGCGTTCACTTAGGGATCTTCTTCGCGTCTTCCAAGAACTTGGCGAGGCCAGCGTCGGTGAGCGGGTGCTTCAGCAGCTGCAAGATCACGCTGTGCGGGATCGTCGCGACGTCCGCGCCGATCTGCGCGCACCGCACGAGGTGCACCGGATGCCGGATGCTCGCGCAAAGCACTTCAGTCTCGTACGCGTAGTTGTTGTAGATCGTCACGATCTGCGAAATCAGCTCGAGGCCGTCGGCACCGGTGTCGTCGATCCGGCCGATGAACGGGCTGATGTACGTCGCGCCGGCTTTGGCAGCGAGCAACGCTTGCGGCGCGCTGAAGCACAGCGTGACGTTGGTGCGAATGCCTTCACCGCTCAACGTGCGCACCGCTTTGATGCCCTCCGGGATGAGCGGCACCTTCACGACGACGTTCGGATGAATCGCCGCCAAGACTTTGCCCTCGCGCACGATGCCCGCCGCGTCGATCGCGGTGACCTCGGCGCTGATCGGCCCATCGACGACTTCGCAAATCTCGCGAATGATCGTTTCGAGCGACCGTCCCGCCTTTGCGACGAGGCTCGGGTTCGTTGTCACCCCGTCGATAACGCCCATGGCTGCGGCATCCCTGATCTCATTCAGGTCTGCGGAATCGATGAAGATCTTCATAACCTTGCCCTCTTTGTTCGGACCCTGGCGTTGTAGGGCGCGGCCCGTACGGGGTCAAGGATCCCACTTCTACGCATTTGCGCGTAGTTTGCGTGTCGCACGCATCGTTACAGCGCCCTCTGCCGGGCCGATTTGCACCGCCCTCACGAACAGGTTGAAATAGACGGGCTGTTCCCCGTCCAAGCTGGCATGTCGCACCTGATCAGGCTCGTCACAGCCCTGGCCGTCTTTCTAGCGGCGGCGCAGGTTCAAGCGGAGAGCAGGAAAGCTCCCGCGTACGATGCGCGTCGCGATCGGCTCGAAGGTATCAGCAAAGTCGAGCTCGCAGGTCTCGCACCGCAGCTCGACCAAGGTCCTGTTGCCTTAGTCGAGTTCGCGAACATGGACGCGGACCAGCTGCCCGCGATCAACGTCGCGATGCGCGTCGGCGTGAGCGCCGATCAACTCACGAAGTTGATCGCCGATCCCGGCAATTACCCGAAGTTCATGCCGACGGTGGACTCGGTCGAGGTGCTTGCGCGCAGCGACAACGCGATCGTCTACGAGTGGTCGTTCGACCTCGCAGTACTGCACTTGCGCGGTCGCAACACGATGACGATCTACAAAACCGCGCCGGGCAAAGACAGCGCGTCGCGCATCACGATCGACAGTGACGAAGGCGACATGGGCCGCGGTCGGTTTTCGATCCGCGTGTATCCGCAATCGCCCAAAAGCTCGCTGCTCTTGGTGTCGATGCGCCTCGATCTTCGCGAGGCAAACTATGTCGCGCATCACGATCGACAGTGACGAAGGCGACATGGGCCGCGGTCGGTTTTCGATCCGCGTGTATCCGCAATCGCCCAAAAGCTCGCTGCTCTTGGTGTCGATGCGCCTCGATCTTCGCGAGGCGAACTATGTCGCGCGCCAGATGGCGAAGGCGGCGCGCAGCATCAATCGTTCGGCGAACTTGTCGCTCACCTTGTCGATGGCGCTGCACTTGCGCCAGGAAGCCGAGCGACGCGCAGGAATCGCCCAGCCGAAGGGGCCGCTGCGGGGTCTCGACAAACCGGCGTTCGATTTACGCGCACTCGCTTCGATGCTGTCGCGCGGTGATTTGCTGTTCTTCAACATGACCGGCGATCAACTGAACCAAGTGTCGGTCGTCGGCGCGATCGATCAGCCGCTCGAGAAGGTTCAGGCGACGACGCGCGATGCGAACTCGTTCGGCAGTGCGCTCGTGCCCGGAAGTGAAGCCAAGGTGGTTTCTCAGGCGGACGGCATCACGCTGTTCGACTGGAGCATCAATCTTCCGCTGGTGGGCGTCTCCGGCCGCATGCGGATGAAAGAGAACGACAAGCAGTTGGCGATCGACGCGACGAGTGGTGCGCTCAAGGGCGGCCGCTGGCTGTTCGAGCTCGCGCCGCTCGGGCCGAAGGTGACGCTCGTGACGGGCTGGGCGCGCTTCGACTTCTCGAACTCGACCTGGCTGCTCGAGAAGATCTTGAACGCTGATCCCTACTTCGGCGTCGGCATGACGGGTGCGAGCGAAGTCATGCTCGTACGCGCGTTGCGCTCTCGCTCCGCGAAGTAGCTCAGCCCGCGTCTTCGTCTGCTTCGGACGCGTCGGCCTCGTCATCGACGTCATCGTCGTCGTCGTCGTCGTCGTCGTCGGGCGGCGTGACCGTCAGGCCGCTGTCGGGCGAGTTGCCCGGGATCTTGCCGCGATCGAAGTCCGCGACCAACTCGCAACCACTCGCGAGCAGCGCGATGAACAGGGCGGTGTGGGTCAATCGCAGCTGCATGATCAGAACCGAAGGCGCGCCGTGGCCGAAGCCGTGGTGGGCGAGAACAGAGGTGTGACTTCGAGGCTCGCACGCGGCGCGGGCTTGCGCGAGCTCGTCGCAGCCGGGGTGTCAGCCGCGGGTGTCGCGGACGGCGCGTCGTGCGTGAAGATCAGCACTGCGGTAGTCGCGAGCGCCATGATGCCGACGCCGAAGCCTACGTCGGCAAACAACGCGAGCCGCTCGCCTTTGTCTGCGTGGCTCTCGGTCGGGTCGCTGTCGAAGTCGCTCTTCGCCTTGAGCGCGAGGAAGCCGAGCACGGTGCCGGTCACGATGCCGGCAGCGCCGATACCACCCGTGATCCAGAGCGCTGCGGGGGAGATTGGCTCCGCAGCTGGCGGCGGCGTTGTCGCTGCGACTGGCGCAGGCGGTGGTGCTTCCGGAGGAGCGGCAGGCTTCAGCACGATCTCGAGGTCGTAGCGGGCACCCGGATCGACCGTCAGCAACTCGGCGCTGCTCGTGTAGCCAGGCAGCGCGTATTTGAGCGTGTGTTTACCGGGCGTGAGCTCGATCTGCGCAGGCGCGCGCTGCGGGACCGGGCTCTCGTCGATCGTCAGCTCCGCGCCGCTCGGCACACTCGTGACCGACACGAACGCAGGCGTGTTTTCGAGGCCCTTCAACTTGGCTTCGACGTCCCCGCGATCCGGCGCGTCGGGCCGCAACGCCAAGTAGCGATGAAGGGCGGCGGCCGCTTCGCGCACGTGGCCGAGCTTCGCGTGTGACTCGGCGACACTGAGAAGCACGATCGGATTCGGCACCGCAGCGAACGCTTCTTCGAACGCGCGGAGCGCGACATCGTATTGGCCCGCTGAAAATGCCGCCTGCCCACGCGTGTACGCGACGCGCGCGGCTTCTTTGGCCGCGGGCGTCGGCTCAGCCGCAGGCGCTGCGGTTGCACCGCTAGTGCTAGCCGCGCCGGGAGCACTCGGCGCGGTTTGCGCCGGAGGCTGCGCGACCGGTGGCTTCGGAGCAGGCGTTTGCACCTGCGGTGTCGCCACCGGCGGTGCTGCGGGTGCCTGAGCAAAGCTCACGTCATGCGCAAATGCCGACGCGAGCGCTGCGAGCACCCAAAGCTTTGGATCGATCGCAGCGCGCAGCATGGGGCGGACGTTACGGTGCGTGTCGATCGAGGTCAACTGTCCGGGCAAGTCGCACGCAGCCACGTGATCCTCACGGCTCGCCCGCGTCTTCGCCATCCGATGCGCCGGCGTCGCTTACGGCGTCGGGGCAGGTGAGCTCGCAGGTGCCGCGCGGCGTATCTCCGGCGCAACACAAGAGGCCGCTCGCGCAATCGCGGTCAACTTGACAAGGGTCGTTCCGGCCCTGCGAGCACGCCGCCAACGACAGTGCGGCAAGCATGAGGAACGATGGGGTTACGCGATTCAAGTCAGACCTCCAAGTCGACGCGGCTCGGCCAGGCCGATTCGCGGCGGGAGCATACGTGCGACCCTTGGGACTGCCAAGGGCCGCGATCTGCAACGCTCATTCTCGCGGAGCGACCGCCGGCTGCGCGTATGCACAGCGAAAACCGACGTCGGCGCGGCGCTCGGTCTCAGGGATGCGCGCGCGGGCCGTCACCCGCAACGTATGCGGCGGACTTCGCCAACTGCCACCGCGGAGTGTCCGCTCACTGCCGGTCACGGGCCCGGTGGGTTCGACTGCGCTCGCTTGTGTGTCGTAGGCGGCGTAGCGATCTGCCACGAGCTCCCAGACGTTGCCAGCCATGTTCTGCAGGCCGTAGAAGCTGCGCCCGTCGCTGAACGCATCGACCGGAGCCGCGTACCGGTAGCCATCGATGTCGCTTTCGGTGTCGTCGCTCGCCCCGTGGTTCGCGAGGTGCGTGTTCCAAACCTGTCCCCACGGAAACGAGCGCGCGCTGTCGCCGCGAGCGGCGCGCTCCCACTGCGCTTCCGTCGGCAGCGAGCCTTGGACCCATTTGCAATAGGCAGCGGCCTCCCGCCAAGTGACGGATGCGACCGGGTGTTCAGGCCGGCCGACGCGCGGATCGCTCTCCGAGATGCCGGAGGGAGCGCACGCACCCGCGCTCACGCAGCGTAAGTACGCTCGGTTCGAGACTTCGAGCCGGTCGATTGCAAATGCTGCGAGATACACGTCGCGATCCGGCTTTTCGTCTGCGAACAGATCGGTTCGGCAACGGCCGCTGCTCGGCGGAGAGAGCAAGCAGGTCGAGACCGCGCGCGCGATCGCGTCGTCATCGCTGCCCATGTGAAAGCGCGCGGCTTCGATGCGCACGCGAGCGGCGGGCTGCGTACGCAGCTGCAAGAACTTCGGCGGCGGTTTTGCGGCGGCCGCTGAGGGCTCTGCTGCGAGCGGCGACTCGGCGAAGAACACGGTCGTGAACACCGCGCACGCGACCGCACTCAACGCAATAGGCAGCGATTTCACGGTTCGCGTTTCTACACCCGCAGCTGCTTTGCGCAAAGTCGCGGCGCAGCGAGCACGGCGCTTGCCCCGACCGCGAGCAGAATCGAGATGAGTTGGCTGGTCGACTGGCCTGCCCAACCGATCCCGCGGACGCTGTCGCCGCGCAGCGGTTCGAGTGCAAATCGAGCGGTCGCGTAGAGCAGCACGTACCAAGCGCTCGCATGCCCGGGCCGCAGCTCCCATTTGCGCGCAAACACGATCGCGAGCGCGATCAGAACGGCAGCTTCGTACAGCGGCCAGGGGTGTCGCGGGAGGCTGGGATGCGCAGCGGGCGCGAGCGGGTGCAAATACGTGACCGCCCAAGGGCCGCTCCAAGCGGCGCCGTAACAGCAGCCGCCGAGGTAGCAGCCGAGCCGCCCGATCGCGTGTCCGATCGGCAAGGCGGGCAGCAGCGCATCGAGTGCAGCTGCGAGCGGCAGGCCGTGTGCGCGCGCCAGCCAGGCGAACCCGAGCGCGCCAGTGATCGCTCCACCGTAAAACACGACGCCGGGTGCAGCTGGGAGCGTCCGCGTCGTGAGCCACTCGACCGCTGCGAACAACACTCCTGCGCCGAAGAATCCGCTGCCGACGGCTGCAGCGAGCGCGGCGATGAAAGCACCCAGCTCGAGGCCGGCGCGGTGGGCAGAGTGGAGAGCCACCACGGCGCCTGCCGCGAGCGCGAGGGCCAACAATGCGCCGTAGCCGCCGATCGGAACCTGAACGCCGGCGACCTCGAGGGTCGTGAGAATCGGGTGCACGGTCACTTCCCCGGGCCGGGCGGAAGCGGCGGCGGAGGCAAACCCTGTTGGGGCGGTGGCGAATTCGGCTGTGCCGGAACGCCCGGCTGCCCGGGCCCGGGCTTTAACTGGCTGGGGGGCGGGGCGTTCGGGTCGGCCGGAGCGTTGGGATCGGCCGGGGCGTCCGGTTCGGGCGCAGAAGGCTCTGCGTTGGGATCGGACGGCCGTACGCGCTGGGGTCGGGGCAAAAACAATGTCCCACCGTCCGTCCCGAACGGCGTGACACCGATGTGAAAGTCCTTTTGAACCTGCATGTTGCCGGTCGAGAAGAACGCATTGCACACGCCGCAGGTGAGCGCGACGATCACGCTCGGCACGAACGCGAGCGCGCTCAAGATCGCACCGATTCGTCCGGTTTCGCTGGTTTGTCCGGCCTTCTTCGCTTTCGACATCGCGGAGCCGCCGAGCATGATCCCAGCGAGCGCGAGCACCGGAGCGCCAAACGCGAACACCAAGCCGAGCTTCGGAATGGGCGTCGTGAGGACGCCGACTCCAGCGCAGACCACGGCGAGCGCGGACAGGAGAATCGACAAGAGCCCCATGGCGCGCACGTGGTAGCACGCGCAGGAGCGCAGCGGCGATCAACTTGCCGAGTTGCTAGTCTGGCAATGCGCGCTAACAATGGGCCCCCCTATGACTGAAGAGACAGCGCGAAGCGGCCGTGTGGCGATCGTCGGCCGCCCCAACGTGGGCAAATCTACTTTGCTCAACGCGTTGCTCGGGCAAAAGCTCGCGATCGCGACCGAAAAGCCAGGTACGACCCGAAGTAACTTATTGGGCGTCTTCGTTCAGAAGGAGCCGCCGACGCAGATCGCGTTCGTGGATACGCCGGGCTTGCATCGTCCGCGGAATGCGCTCGGTCGAGCACTCGTCGAGGACGCGAAGGCGGGCTTCTCGGATGCTGACGTGATCGCGATGATCACCGAGGTCGGCAAGAGTGTGCAGCCTCAGCAGTTTCTCGGCGGCGGTGATGGCGAGGTGCTGGCGCATCTCCGAGAGCTGAAAGTGCCGGTCGTGCTGGTGGTGAACAAGGTCGATCGGTTGAAGAACAAGGCCGAGATGCTGCCGGCGCTCGCGCGTGCGAACGAAGTGTTCAAGTTCGCTTCGGTCGTTCCGCTCTCGGCGCAGAGACATGACAACCTGGGTGCGCTCATTTCGGCGTTGCGAGAGCACTTGCCCGAAGGTTTGGCGTACGACGATCAGGAACTGACGGATCGTCCGGAGCGCTACTTTGCGAGCGAGTTGATTCGCGAGGCGGTGCTCGAGCACACGCGGCAGGAAGTTCCGCACGGCGTGGCCGTGATCATCGACACGTTCGAAGACAGCCCTCAGCTCACGCGTATCGGCGCGACCATCGTCGTGAGCAAGGATGGGCACAAAGGCATCGTGATCGGAAAGTCCGGTGAGCGGCTCAAGCAGATCGGCAGCGATGCGCGCCTCGCGATGGAAAAGCTGTTCGAGCGCAAAGTGTTTCTGGAGACGTGGGTGAAAGTCGTGAACGACTGGACCGACGATCCGATCAAGGTTCAGCGCTTACTGCGCGAATCGACGGGAAACGCCTGAGCCATGACTAAACGTCGTCTCGCTCATTCAGGCGGAGTGCAACGTGCACGAGGTGCGTCGACGCAGCGACCGATCGTTGCGATCGTCGGGCGGCCGAACGTCGGCAAAAGTGCGCTGTTCAACCGGCTCGCGGGCGCGAAGGTCGCCATCGTCGAGGATGTGCCCGGCGTCACGCGTGATCGCTTGTACGCGGAAGCGCTCGCGCTCGGGCGGCCGTACGTGTTGATCGACACGGGCGGGTTCGATCCAGGGAGTGAAGATCCGCTCACGCAGAACATCGCGCTGCAGGTGAGGATCGCGCTCGAAGAAGCCGACGTGGTGATTTGCGTGCTCGATGCGACGCAGGCGCCGTTGCCGTCGGATCGCGAGGCGGTTGCGCTGTTGCGGGAAAGCGAGGTCCCTGTCCTGCACGTCGCGAACAAGGCTGACAACAACGCGATCGCGCAGTCGGCGATGGATCTGTACACGCTCGGGCTCGACACTTTGCGGCCGGTGTCGGCGTTACACGGACACGGCATCGGGGATCTCGAGGACGCGCTGGTCGCATTGTTTCCGGACGCGCCGGAAGACAGCGGCACCGAAGAGGAAGTGAAGATCGATCGGATTGCGATCGTGGGGCGGCCGAACGCCGGCAAGAGCTCGCTCGTGAATCGGCTGCTCGGGGAAGAGCGGCAGATCGTCGATGATCGCCCTGGGACCACGGTGGACAGCGTGGACACCGAAGTCCTCTACGATGGCGAGCCGCTGATTCTGATCGATACGGCGGGTATTCGTCGCAAGCGGTCCGTCGAGGAAGGACTCGAAGCGCTCGCGGTGATGCAGGCGCTACGGGCGATCGAGCGCAGCAACGTCGTGGTGTTGATGATCGACGCGCAGCAGGGCGCGACCGAGCAGGATGCGCGGCTCGCGGGCCTCAGCATCGAACGTGGTCGGGCGCTCGTGATCGCGCTGAATAAGACGGATTTGCTCGACGACGACGGGCGCAAGCAGGCGCTGCAGCAGGCGAAAGACACGTTCGCGTTTGCGAGTTGGGCAGCGATTCAGTTCGTGAGCGTGCAGAGTGGGCGCGGCGTCAAGAAGTTGATGCACGCCGTTCGAGAGAGTGCTGCGGCCCACAAAAAGCGCGTCACGACTTCGGAAGTGAATCGCTTCTTCGAAGAAGTGCTCGACCGGCATCCACCACCCACAATGGATAGTCGATCGGTCCGTTTGTATTACGTGACGCAGGTGCAGGCAGGACCGCCGACCTTCGTAATCCAATCGAACTATCCTGACCGTGTTCACTTCTCGTACAGGCGATACGTAGTGAATCAATTGCGCGAACGCTTCGGATTCATGGGAACTCCGCTTCGCGTGATGTATCGTGGTAAAGAGAAACGTAGTTGATTCGTCGCACATGACCCACACAGGTCACGCACGAACGCTTATTTTTTAGTAGTTGAACGCGATTACTAGTTTGCGTTTCAGAAATGAGGCGGAAAGAATGCGCGTCTACTCTTCACGATGGCGCAGTTCGTATCCGCCGAACAGGAGGCGTTTTCATGAGTCCGCAATCACCTGGTGCTGAAGACCCGATCAAGTACACCAAGGAGAGCCTGGCTGGGCTTCGCGACGTGTGGCTCGGCTTCGCGCAAGCGCGTCTTTCCAAGGCGGCTGTTGCGCTCGAGCAACTCGCGGAGAAGTTGCCACCCCCGCTGAAGAAGAAGTTCGGATCGTCGACGACGTCGCCGACCGACACGACAGCAAACGCACCGAGTTGAGAACTTTCGTTTTCGATCGAATGGGGATGCGTTCGCTCGCCAGTCTGCGGTGTTTGTTACTGGTCTGCGGTGTTGTTACTGGCTTGTGCGAGTGAACGCGACGAGATCCTGAGGCCCAGGGGTGGAGCGCTGCGGTGAGTGATTGCCGCGGCGCTTGGGTTTATCAGGTGTTCGCTTCTGCAGTTGTCAGCCGTAACGACGTGAGAGCAGCGAACTCGGGCAGCGTTTTGCGCGCTCGATTCGCGGCCTCACATGTCGCATAGTCCTCCGGTTGATGCGTTCTCGGTCGCTGTTTAGTTTGCGATGGTGGGGCCGCGCCCAGCTGGGTGCGGTTGCTCTAGGCCTCGCCTCGTCTCTGCTCGCGGCAGCGCGCGTTTCGGCCCATGGGCCTGCGCCCTCCGCGCTCGCGATCGTCGATGACGATGCGGATGGGCCCAAAATGATTCGGCTTACGGGGGGTTACGCCCGCCGAGTCGACGCGAGTCACTATCAGTTCTTGTGTCCCGCAGCCTGGGGCGACGACGTGGTGTTGCCCGCCGCAACGATTCCGGGGGGCCCGGTCGTGGTCGCGGGTGGACGGGGGCTGTATCTGGTGGATGCGAACGGCGTGGCGACGCCACATCCGGACCCGCTGGCGGCGAAGCCCGCGACGGATTTCGCGCGGCTCGGCGACAAGCTCTACGTGTTGCGCACGTCGGCCGAGGGCTCTGAAGTACTCGAAGTGACGCCGACGCAACTGCGAATGGTGTTCGCAGATTCAGGCAACTGGACTTCGATCGCCGCGACTGCGAGCGCGATCGCGTTGCAGCGGTTGACTGACACGCACGTCGAGCAAGCGCGCATTACGGCGGATGGCATCGTGTTGGGTCGCGACAGTGCGCCCGCGCCGCTGGAGCCGATCTTGGTCATCGCACGTGCGACGACGCAGGAGTTCTATGCGGTCGTCGCGACTACGACGGGCCGTGAGCTCGGACAGGTTCAAGGCGATCAGTGGAAGCGCATCGAGCTCGCGTCGTCGTCGATCGCGGGTCCAGTGGAGTTGCCGAACGGCGAATCGTTCATCGCGGTCGATACGGATTTGGTGAGGCTGCCCGAGCCGCAAACGTTGCTCGAGGGAATGCCACCGGTGAGTTGTTTGGGCCGGCTCGGAGACATCGCGTACGCGTGCACGCGCGACGGTTTGGCGTCGATGTCGCAAGCGGGGGTAGGGCAGCCGATCTTTCAGCTGGCATCGATGATGCCGCCAGATCTCTCGAAGATCGCGCCGACGTTGGATCCGAGCTTGTGCGAGAGCCAGTGGGAACATTTTCGTTTCGACCTGCTCGCGTTGGGCGTGACGTTGACGGAGCCGCCGCCGGTCACTTCGGATCCAGGGCAGGCGGGCGCTCCCGTAGCCGGTACAACAGCGCCGAACACTGCGGGCGCGGGTGGTGCACCGATTGCAGCGGCTGGCGCCAGCGGAAGCGCGGTCGTGCCAGCGAACCCCGAGCCTGCAGCCGATAGCGGCTGCACTGTGTCGCGAGGGCGTCGCTCGGGCGAGTCCGCGTCGTTCGCGTGGTTTGCGGGTGCGCTCGTCGCGCTCGCGTTCGCGCGCCGCCGGTGTGGTCACCGGCAACGTACCCGGTCGCATTAATCCGCGGCGCAGGCCGAAGCGTGCGAATATGCGCGCGATCTCGAACCGAACGTGTTTGTCTTGATCCATCGCTCGTTCATATTGGTCGTCGCGGTCCTCGCCTGCTCGACTGCGTGCGATCACGACTCGGAGGCTCGCGCCGAAGCGCGAGGTTTGCTCGAGCGGTTGAACAAGCTCTCGACGAAGGGAACGCTGACCACCCGCAAGCAAGCGCTCGACGCCCTCGACGCGTTCACCATTCGCGAACCGGAACACGCCCAAGCCCGAGAGGTGTGTCGCAGCGCGCATTCGCAACTGCTGCAAGCCGAGGCGATGCAGGTGTCTGCGCGCAAAGCGCTCGATGAAGCGACGAAGGATCGCGCGCCGGGCAGCCCTCCGATGTCTTCCGAGCGGGGCCTCGCGATCGCGGCGGACCTGAAGAAGTCGACCGCCGCGCTCGCCTCCGCCCAGCTGCAATTTCCAAAGTGTGAGCAAGCTACGATCGCGCTCACGCGTGAAGCCCGCTGATTTCCCGCCGTTTTTGGAGGATGTTGCCGTCGGCCGGCGGAGAGGCCACCATGTAGGTTCGTGCGCCGGACATCTCCTGGAATCTCGGTTTTTGCGGGGCTGATCAGCTGCCTTTCGCTCGCTGCTTGCACCAAGTCTGCAGAGTCGAGCGGTGGTGACGAAGGGCGCGGTGATGATTCATCGAGCTCGGTGATTCAGACGCAGCCCGTCCCTGCGAAGCCTCCATTCGACGTGTCTGGCGAAGCGGATGGGCTGTTGCTCGTCTGGTACGACGCGTCGGGCATTCACACGGCGACGAAGCGTTCCGAGATTCCTGAAGCGAACCGAGCTCAAGTGCGCGTCGATTCGCTCAGCGTCGCGCCGGATGCGCGGCTCGATCCGGATCAGTTGTACGTGGCGGACTTGCGGAACGCGGGTTCGGACGGTCGGTATCCCGTGCGTAAGGCGACGCGGACCTGGTTCGATTCGCAGGTGGATCGCGAGAAGCCTGCGCCGCCGGAAGCGAAGGCGGAGGACGTCGTCATTTACAAAGCGGCTTGGTGCGGTGTGTGTAAATCGGCGGCAGGCTTTCTCAAGCGGAAGCACGTTGCGTTCATCGAGAAGGACATCGAAAAAGATCCCGCTGCCGCCGCTGAGATGCAGCGCAAGGCTAGCGCGAAGGGTCTTCATCCGACGGGCGTCCCGGTGATCGACTATCACGGTGAGCTCTTGCTTGGTTTCGACCAGCAGCGGCTCACGCAATTGATCGGCGGGTAGTGCCGCTCGCGGCGTCGCGGTTAAACTGCGAGCCATGCGAAAACTGGCTTACTACGTTGCGGTCACGGCGGATGGCTTCATCGCTGCCGAAGATGGGTCGTACGACACGTTCCTGTTCGAGGGCCCGCAGGCAGCCGATTTACTCGCGGACTTCCCGGAGACGATGCCGACACATCTGCGTGAGCCGCTCAAGATCACGGCGCCGAATCAGCGGTTCGACACGGTTCTGATGGGGCGAGCGACGTACGAAGTCGGGCTGAAAGACGGTGTGAAGAGCCCGTATTCTCACCTCGAGCAGTATGTGTTTTCGAGCACGCTCGGCGAGAGCCCCGACCCCGCGGTGGGTTTGGTGTCTGCGGATGCGGTGAAGTTCGTGCGTTCGTTGAAGTCGCGTGAGGGTCGGGACATTTGGTTGTGCGGCGGTGGCGAGCTCGCGGCGTCACTTGCGACCGAGATCGACGAGCTCATTTTGAAGCTGAATCCGGTCGTGATCGGTGCCGGAATCAAGTTGTTCGGTCGTGCGGTCGCGCCGATCAAGCTCGCGTTGAAGGAGCGGAAGATCTACGACAACGGCTATCTGCGGCTTCACTACGCGCGAGCGTAACGAAGCTCAGCTGTTCGGCAGAATCGGCTCGGCGGCTTGGGCCTTCAACGCGACTCCCGATACGCCTTGCTCGAGTGAACGCACGAGTAACCCGGCGAGCTGTTCTGCCGCTTCGGCCGGCGATAACCCACCCGGCTCGCGGACGTTCGAGATGCAATTGCGCTGCGCGTCGGTGTTGCCGCCTTTCGGGCTGAACGTCAGATACATGCCCAAGCTGTCCGCTGCGCTCAACCCCGGTCGCTCGCCGAGTACGATCACGGCGATACGCGCTCCAAGTGCTTCGCCGATCACGTCGGACAAGGCGACTCGCCCGTTTTGGACCAGAACAACCGGTGAAGTCTGCAGCCCACGGCGGCGGAACGCATCGAGCAGAGCTCGCAACGTCGAAAGGCCGTGCGCCTCCACCGCAGTGGCCGACAGGCCGTCGGACATGATCAATGCGACGTCCGGCGCCTTCCCCGTGGCGGCTTTCGTTTTCAGCGAAGTGAGCGACTTCGCGTCGAGCTGCCTGCCGAGATCGGGCCGCGCTAAATACGTCGTTCGATCGGTGGCGCACGAGTGGGCGACAAACGCGCCGATGCCTGCGTCCGTCAGCTCGCGCGCAAATACCTCTGGATCCCAGCCTTTCATCACCGCATCGCGGGCTTGCGCGTGCGCCAGCTGAAAGGCCAAGAGCTCGGACGTGCTCACAGTCGTACCTGCACGCGGCAATCCGATGCGTGCATTCGTGTAGCGACGCAGTGGCGCCCAATCGCTCACGACTCACCTGCTTCGTTGGCTTCGCGCAAGGCCGGCGTCAAAAAACCGGGCAACGCGCGCCACTGGTTTGCCGGCAGCGCCGCCCGCGTCGCGGATTCGAAGATTCCCTTCGACAACAACCACGCCTCGAACTCGGGTGCCGGCGGTAGCTGCAGGACCTCACGCAGATACAGCGCATCGTGAAACGACGTACTCTGGTAGGCGAGCATCACGTCGTCCGCGCCCGGCACGCCCATGATGTAGTTGACGCCGGCGACGCCCAGCAGCGTCAGCAGCGTGTCCATGTCGTTCTGATCGGCGTCGGCGTGGTTCGTGTAACAGACGTCGCAACCCATCGGCAGGCCGAGCAACTTGCCGCAGAAGTGATCCTCGAGACCCGCGCGAATGATTTCGCGACCGTCGAACAGGTACTCCGGGCCGATGAAGCCGACGACCGTATTCACGAGGAGCGGCGAGTACTCGCGCGCGACCGCGTACGCCCGCGCTTCGCAGGTTTGCGCGTCTACCCCGTAGTGCGCGTCGGCCGAGAGGGCGCTGCCTTGGCCGGTCTCGAAGTACATCAGGTTGTCGCCGACAGTGCCGCGCTTGAGCTCGAGCGCGGCCTCACGCGCCTCCTTCAGCATCGACAACTGAATCCCGAACGACTTGTTTGCGGCCTCGGTCCCGGCGATCGATTGAAAGACCAGGTCGACGGGCGCGCCTGCCGCGACGAGCTGCATCGTCGTAGTCACGTGTGCGAGGACGCACGACTGGGTGGGAATCGCGTGCTTTTCGCGAAGCTCGTCGACCAGCCGCAGCAGTAGCTGCACGTTCGCCGGATCGTCGGTCGCGGGGTTGATGCCGATCACCGCGTCGCCGTTGCCGAGCAGCAATCCATCCAAGATGCTCGCCGCGACCCCGCGTGGATCGTCGATCGGATGGTTTGGCTGCAACCGCGTCGCCAGTCTGCCGCGCAAGCCGAGCGTGTTCCGAAACCGCGTCACGACCTCGCACTTGCGCGCGACCGAGATCAGATCCTGATGGCGCATCAGCTTGCTGGCCGCCGCGACCATCTCCGGGGTCAGCGCCCACCGCACTCGAACCAGCGCAGCGGGGTCTGCGTTCAGCAGCCAGTCGCGAAGCTCCCCGACCGTGAGCGACGCAATCTCGCGGAACGCCTCCGGATCATGCTGGCTCCGGATCAACCGCGTCACCTCGTCGATGTCGCCTGGGATCAAGTCCTCCGCAAGGAAGGCCCGCAGCGGAACGTCGGCCAGCGCGAACCGTGCGGCGACCCGTTCGGTCTCGTCTTTCGCAGCGATCTCGGCTAAACGATCGGCGGCCCGGCCGGGCGAGGCTTTAGCGAGGAGCTCGCGAAGCGTCGCAAACTCGTAGGCGCGACCTGCAGTTGTCTGCCGAAAGCCCACGAGCGAGACCGTACCACTCGCAGGTTTCGATGCCGTGTTTGCGGCTGAGACCTGGCGGACCGGATCAAACTCGTAACCTGGATCGAGTTTGGCTCAGTTTTTGTCCCCTGTGTTCTTGACTCTTTAGAAGCCTACGCGTACAAGACACGCCCCTTTTGCGTGCCAGACGCAGGCGCGCGTCCGTCCGATCGCACCGACGTGTTGATTGGTAGGAATCTCCGCGTAAACACAGGAGTTTCTGTTGCTGGCGTAGCTCAACGGTAGAGCACCTGTTTTGTAAACAGGCGGTTGCAGGTTCAAATCCCGTCGCTAGCTCCCACGTTGAGGATGTCGTCACAGAGAGAAAGCTAACAATTTCGGAGGGTTGCCCGAGCGGCCAAAGGGAGCAGACTGTAAATCTGCCGGCTTATGCCTACAGAGGTTCGAACCCTCTACCCTCCACCCCCCGCGCGCCAGCGGGGTAGTCACAAATGATAACGCGCGGGAGTAGCTCAGTTGGCAGAGCGTCAGCCTTCCAAGCTGAATGTCGTCGGTTCGAACCCGATCTCCCGCTCCGGTAGCAAACCTAACCCCACGTCACGAAACGACAATCCGCCCAGGTAGCTCAGTGGTAGAGCACCTCCTTGGTAAGGAGGAGGTCGGGAGTTCAATCCTCCTCCTGGGCTCCCGCCCGGCAACAGCCAGTCCTTAGAACCCCGAAACAGTATCAGAGACGGTCCGGAGACACTCATGGGTAAGGAAAAGTTCCAGAGAACCAAGCCGCACGTGAACATCGGCACGATCGGCCACATCGACCACGGCAAGACGACGCTTACGGCGGCGATCACCAAGGTTATGGCCGACACGTTCGGTGGCGCGGCTGTCTCCTATGCTGATATCGCGAAGGGCGGCACCGTCCGCGACGCGAGCAAGATCGTCACGATCGCGGTGAGCCACGTGGAGTACGAGTCCAAGACTCGCCACTACGCGCACGTCGATTGCCCGGGGCACGCGGACTACATCAAGAACATGATCACGGGCGCTGCGCAGATGGACGGCGCGATCCTGGTCGTGAGCGCGCTTGACGGTCCAATGCCGCAGACCAAGGAACACGTGTTGTTGGCCGGCCAGGTGGGCGTGCCGAAGATCGTGTGCGCGTTGAACAAGACCGACGCGGTCGAAGACCCCGACCTTCTCGACCTGGTCGAGATGGAAGTCCGCGAGCTGCTCAACAAGTACAACTTCGGCGGCGACGACGCGAAGGTTGTGCGTGTGAGTGCGCTGAAAGCGCTTCAGGGCGACGCGCAGTGGATCAAGTCGATACAGGAACTGGTAGAAGCGGTGGACGAAGCGATCCCCCTACCGGTGCGCGACGTCGACAAGCCGTTCTTGATGGCTGTCGAGGACGTGTTCTCGATCAAGGGCCGCGGCACCGTGGTCACCGGCCGGATCGAGCGCGGCAAAGTCCACGTGAACGACGAGATCGAGATCTTGGGTTTCCGGGATCCGAAGAAGAGCGTCGTGACGGGCGTCGAGATGTTCCGCAAGTTGCTCGACGAGGGCCAAGCTGGCGACAACGTCGGCTGTCTCTTGCGCGGCATTGAAAAAGACGACGTCGAGCGCGGCCAGGTTCTCTGCAAGCCCGGCTCGATGAAGACGCACAAGAAGTTCGAGGGCGAGGTGTACGTCCTCAAGCAGGCCGAAGGCGGCCGTCACAAGCCTTTCTTTACGAACTACCGTCCGCAGTTCTACATGCGGACGACGGATGTGACCGGGACGATCCAGCTTCCTGAAGAAGTGAAGATGGTGATGCCGGGCGACAACGTGAAGATCGTTGTCGAGCTCATCACGCCGGTTGCGCTCGAAGCGCAGCAACGATTTGCGATTCGCGAAGGCGGCAAGACCGTAGGCGCGGGCGTCGTCACGAAGATCATCGAGTAAACGCGTAAGTGCCTATAGGGCCGCGGGTGAGGGCCCTATGGGTGACCGACTGAAGATTGTGTTGGTTTGTGAGGCATGCGGCGCGCGCAACTACGAAACGACGAAGGCGCGCGCGAGTGTGAAGCAGCGATTGACGCTGAAGAAGTTCTGTGCCGGGTGCAACAAACACACGGAGCACAGAGAGTCGAAGTGAATTTCGGAACGCGTAGTCAAAGGGATTTGGAACCAGAGCCGCACGTCACGATTAAGGCCAGTAGCTCCAATGGTAGAGCAGGGGATTCCAAATCCTCAGGTTGTGGGTTCGAATCCCTCCTGGCCTGCTGAATCAGGTCGAAGACCATGAACGCCACCAAAGAAATCAGCCCCGAGACCGAGCAACTTCCGGAAGAGCGCAACCTACCGGCGGCGCCTTCGGTCGTGTCGACACGTGGACTCGGACTGAGCCGCTGGGTTCAGTACGTCTTCGTAATCATCGCGGCGTTCGTCCTGTGGCTCGCGGACAAAATGATCACGCTCGGCTGGCAGTACTTCGACGAGCCGAACGACGTGGTTGTAACCGTCATCAGCGCGGCCATCGGCTTCGGTGTCGCGCTGGGTTTGTACCGGACTGAGAAGTCTCACCGGCTCGTTGTCGATGTCGTCAGCGAGCTGTCCAAGGTGAGTTGGCCGTCGCGCAAAGAAACCTACGCGTCGACCATCGTCGTCATCGTCACCTCGATCATCGCGGCGGCCATCGTAGGTTCGTTCGACTTCGTTTGGTCGGCCATCACCGATCTTCTCTACAAGTACAAGGTATAGGACGAGTGGCTGACCAAACCAAAGACACCGCGACTTCCTCGAGCGCCTCGGCTCTTCCGCTCAACGGCGAAGATCCGAGCGCAGCCGGGCAGAAGCGCCACTTGAAGTGGTACGTGGTGCAGGTCTACTCGGGCTTCGAGCAGAAAGTGAAGCTCTCGCTTGCAGAGCGAATCAAGCAAGCTAACATGGACGATTCTTTCGGTGAGGTCCTGATCCCGACTGAGACCGTGCAAGACGGCCAGGGTGGACGGCGAGTATCATCGAAGACTTTTTATCCCGGCTACATCTTCGTCCAGATGGCGATGACGGATGAGGCCTGGCACGTCGTTCGTGATACTCCGAAGGTGACTGGGTTCGTGGGCGGTCGAAAGCCCCAGCCGGTCCCGCCGCCCGAGATTCAATCGGTCGTGCAGCAGGTAGAAGAAGGCGCGGCCAAGCCAAGGCCGCGAGTCATGTTCTCGGCGGGCGACCACGTGCGCGTGAACGACGGTGCGTTCGCGAACTTCACGGGGACGATCGAGGAAGTGAAGCCCGAGAAGCAGAAGGTACGCGTGCTCGTGTCGATCTTTGGTCGCGAACGCA
>Ga0193752_1000641_pt1 | contig 32315 bp, 30 predicted proteins | sample H1c1metaG_FD_144924 | JGI IMG/M metagenome (GOLD analysis project Ga0193752, IMG submission 144924) | Soil microbial communities from a riparian zone of the East river system, Colorado, United States - H1c1 | ecosystem: Environmental > Terrestrial > Soil > Riparian zone | place: USA: East River... | reverse complement strand
ATGGCGTTGGAACAAAAGCGGTTACTTTGAAATATTTGCTGAGGGCGTTTACCGCTTTTGTTCCAACGCCATTAAGACCTACACTTTTCTGAAATGCTTTGCTATCGTACTTGGCGCCGGTGTTTATTTTACTCACAACATCAACCACCTTACCCAGGGGTATACCCCGTCCGAAATCTCTTACAGTTACTGTTTTTTCTTCTATTAATATATCTACATGTTTACCATAACCCATGGTATGTTCATCGATACAATTATCCAGGACCTCTTTCAATAACACATATATTCCATCGTCAGGGCTGGAACCATCACCCAGTTTGCCGATGTACATGCCAGGCCTCAGGCGGATATGTTCCCGCCAATCAAGACTTTTGATTGATTCTTCGGTATAATCATATAGGTTTTTGGATTCTGCCATAAGTCAAGATATTAAGGGCTTTGGGACAATTAAATACACAAATTACTATGAATCAACTAAATATAAGGAAAAACTGAAAAGCTTAAAATTTGGCAAATATAAACAAACAGAGTGACTACTAATCGCAACACGATAATTATTTATAAATCAAATAGTTATTGCGATTGAGCATCAAATTCCCCAGTCCGGCTCTTTCCTATGCCTAAATATTCCATTATAAAAGGGTGGGCACTGGCATGTCGATTGCTCAATAACTATATAACGTGGAACACCCAAATGTATTCACGGAACATTAAAGTAAATTTTTAACCTTAAAATTTTTTTATGAGTAAGAATAAAATGGTGCTTGGATCGCTGGCGGTAATCGTGGCATCTGGATTATTTGCTTTTAATGTTTTTACCGCCGGTTCTATTAAAGGCACCGTATCGCCAGCAGATGCGGCCAGCCGTGCCTGGGCACTGTCCGCGACAGACACACTGAGAGCCTCTGTCTCACAAGGCGCATATGAAATTAAGGATGCAAAACCTGGCTCTTACCGTGTTATCATTGAAGCCAAGCCGCCTTTTAAAAACGCAGCAAAAGATTCTGTAACGGTGATGGATGGCCAGGCAACGGAGGTTGGTGAAATAAAACTGGAGCAGTAATAACAAGAAAAATACTTACATCGTGGAAGACAGTAGCTTTATTGCTGCTGTTTTTTTATCCAAACCATCAGGCTTCCAACTAGTTAGGCAACAGCCGCTTATGGGCTCGCCTGGAAAATTAACCAATAAATATTTTTTTAGATAACTATGTTGAAAAGGATTTTCCTATTTTTGAATTCTGGCGAACATCGATTCCCGGTTTTACTACTACTACCCCATATATTCTGGCTTCTACTCAACCCATTGTAATTCTGACGGTTACTACCTGTTATTTTATTTTTTTTGACACTTAAATTAGTGATGTATGTATTCGTATGCGTTGTTAGAAACAGGATGTTATTATCTCATTCAGGAAAAAGAAGATTCCGGACTTAGCCTTATTAAAATAACCATGGAAACCGACTATTGTATGTTCGTGACAAGTTTTGCGGAGACTCCGGCAATGGAGTGGAAGAAGAAGACCGATCATATACATGATATTCTTGAACTGATGGGTGATGATAAAGTCAAAGAGTGGGAATCCATTTATAATGACAACCAGGACGCTTATTATGAGGAGGATGATGAATAAAAACCAGCCTTGTTTTGTTCATCGGAAGCTTTTCTCAAACTTTTATCAGTTCGTCTATGTAAAACTGGTATAATTTTGCGTTAAGTGTATGAGTAAGACTGATTATGGCCCAATTAACGGAGAAACAACATAAAATAAGGAGAGTAATCCTTATAGTCACAGGACTTTTGACTATACTGCCGCTAGCGCCGGTTATCAATCGTTACCTTCCCCCTGTTCTGTTGGGTTCCTGGAACTTTGATCTTATAATATCGCTGCTTCTTGCCGGGCTCCTTACCTGGATTGTGCTCAGGGTGTTTAGGTTTTTATTGATTCCAGCTATAATATTCCTGGGTATTGTATTGTTTTATAACCAGCTAACAAATGGGTATGGATTTAAGAGCATGTTGAACGATTACCGGAGTATGGTCGAGAATAACTGGGGAAACAACGACAAAAAGGAGAAGAATCTTGTAGTTACCGCTTCTTTTTTCGATGGTCCACTCACCAAGACCGTCAAATCCCTGCAATCGAAAGTAGATTACCGGGATTCCGTTGTCAGAAATTTTGCCGTTAAGCATTCACTGGATTATTTTGATGAGTTTCATATGAAATATGGCTCCATGGTGCGGTTACTTTCTTTGTTCAAGTATATTAATTCCACTTTTAAATACGTTTCTGATTCGGAGCGCGATGAGTACTTCGCAACTCCCAGGGAAACTATTCTAAATGGACTGGGAGGTGACTGTGATGATCATACGCTTTTGATGGTATCGTGTCTCAAAGCGATTGGCGGGCATCTTAGGATGGTGCTAACAGAAGGGCATCTCTATCCGGAAATGTTATGCGGAGATAAGAAATCGTTTGAAAGAATGCAACAGGCAATTGTATATCTTTTCGGAAATGAGGCCATCGATAACATGTATTATCATGAGCAGAATGGACAATACTGGATAAACCTGGACTACAGCGCTAAATATCCTGGAGGTCCATACGTAAGTGAAATTGCTTATGCAATAATAGAATTGTAAGTTTTGATACTAAAATCTGTGGTTTATAATTATTTTTGGAACTGAAATCTGATAATCTATGGATCCGCTTATGGGGATAATAGGATTAACTTCCTCCCTGACTACCCTGTCTGTAATAATCGTTATTGCCGTATCCCGGTCAACAACACTGCAAAAGATACTCAAATGGGTAGCCATTTATTCGACAATATCTTTTTTAACTGACATCCTGTTACAACTTTCTTCTGAAAAAGCTATCTATCCATTGCTTTTTACTTTTACATTGCTTGAATATGCATGTTTCGCCTGGATATTCTACATGCTCCTTTCCAAACAGCTAAACAAAAAGCTGGTAGTGGTTGGCTCATTTGCTTTCCTCGTGATGGTTTGTATAACTCTTACTAATTATGGAAGCCAGCATTTCGATAATGTTAATTCCGGAACTGAAGCTATTCTGATCATTGTCTACAGTATCCTGTATTTCAGTGAAAAACTTAATATTGACAGTCTTGAACCGATCTTTGATAGCCCGGGCTCTTTTATCGTGGTTGCCTGTCTTTTTTATCTTGCAGGCAATCTCTTTCTTTTCCTGACTTCGCAGGACCAGAGCAGTAATGCCTGGATCATCAATTCCTTGTTTAATTTCATCAGGAATGTATTCTTTCTGGTAGCCGCGCGCAAATGCACTAAGATGAAAAAGCCTGTTGCTGCTTTACATTTTTCCTGAGATAACCTGTTACTTAGTTAATCAATGATACTGATCAGCACTTCGTGTGGCCTCGGTACCTGTTGAGCAGGAATTTTCTTTTTGAGGTTGTTTGATAAGAATCCAAAGCAGGCAATTAATACGCCCAATAACGTCGAGGCATAATAAATAATTTCATTATCGACCATTTTATCTTTTGAATATTCCTTCAGTATATACTGAAAAATATAAAAAATTACATACGATGCATATTCGAACAGCACCGCGAAGTGCAGGAAAATTGTTGCCTTCTCTCTGTCAGTACTATCCATGTTCTGGAAGTAGTGAAAGATTTCACATATCATTGTTACTATCACAATCAACACACCTATAGCAAGAAAATATTTGAAAGATTCATCTGTGAATCCCCTTAAAATACCATTCATGATTTCTATAAATAGATATACCGGAATGAGTAATCGTGTAACCTTTTTTATGATCTGCACATTAGTGTTAAGATACAAGATGAGCAGCACGAAAGGTACGTCGAGCAAATTATAAATCACGGTGATCAGTGCACGTACAGGCTGGGGGATCGCCGTAATAAATTGTATCAGATTAATTAGCCCCCCCGCTACCCAGTAAAAGGAAAACATGAGAATCGGAGTATCTTTCCAAAGTTTTTTGAAGAGCACCAGTAATATAGGCACATAATAGGCTACTAATGCAACTATAGAGAGGACTTTATATAATTGTTCTTTCAAGGTTATGGGATTAACTCTTAAAAATCGCATAAACCGTTCATAATATTGTCTTTTGCAAATTATTCAGTATTAGTACTTTTTAGAATTTGTGCATAAAATACGATCAAAATCAGCAATTCAACCAGCTGATTGCATACGATCAATCCGGTTAGCTTATATTTAATCAGCAAAAAAAAATTATGAAAAAAAGGTATCTGATCTGTGTGCTTCTTCTGCTTCAAATAAAGCTATGTATAGCGCAGGAGAATGATCTTGCCATTGATTATTTAAGCCCCGAATTTCACGCATCCCGAAGAGACTCGGCGCGTTCGAAATTGCCGGCAAATTCCGTCATGGTGGTTTGTGCATTTCCTACGCGCAACTTCTCCAATGATGTAGATTATGTATATCACCAAAATCCCGATCTATACTATTTCACCGGTTACCAGGAACCCAATGCGATCTTATTTTTATTTAAAGAACCACAGAAAAATGCTGATGGGACTGCGTACAATGAATTGTTTTTTATCCAGGAAAGAAACGCACTGGCTGAACAATGGACCGGAAAAAGAATGGGCGTAGAAGGTGTAAAGGAGAAACTGAAAATACACGAGGTTTATAACGGGAGGAATTTCAAAAATCATAAACTGGATTTTTCGAAATTTTCCATCATAGTCATCGACAGGCTTCCAGATGCTGAGCCGCGCCCAGAGTCTGATACAGCCAGCTTAAATGGCCTCATCAACCAGCTTAAAACGAAAACAGGAGTAGCTTCTGATAGTTCCACAAATAAGCGGTTCGACCACAGCTCATACAGGCAAATAACCGGCTCTCTGAGGGAAATTAAAACTGAAGAAGAATTAACGCTGTTACGGAAAGCTATTGAAATATCCTGTATCGGGCAGGCAGAAGTTATGAAAGCAATCAGACCTGAAATGTCAGAAAGAGAAGTCCAGGGCTTACATGAATATGTTCATAAAAAATATGGTGCGGAAAATGTCGGTTATCCCTCTATTGTTGGTGCAGGAAACAATGGATGTGTACTTCACTATGTTGAAAACGGAAAACTACAGGTCGGCAGGCAAATGCTTCTGATGGATGTGGGCGCCGAATATCATGGCTATGCAGCAGACGTTACCCGCACTATTCCTGCCAATGGAAAATTTACACGGGAACAAAAAGCCATTTATGAGATCGTTTTTCAGGCACAGGAGGAATGCTTTAAAATGTGCAGGGAAGGAACCCCCTGGCGAGACGTAACTGCAAAATCCCGGGAAATAGTGGCCGCGGGACTTATCCGGCTTGGTATCATTTCCAAAAAGGAAGAGGCGGCAAAATATTATCCGCATGGACTTGGACATCATATTGGAATGGATGTCCATGATAGAAATGTTTCTCCTGTTTTAAAGAAAAATATGGTTATGACGGTTGAACCCGGAATCTATATACCCGAAAACAGCAATTGTGACAAGAAATGGTGGGGAATTGCAGTCAGGATCGAAGATGATATCTTAATCCGCGAGAAGGATTATGAGCTATTATCCACTGCCGCACCAAGAAAAATTGAGGATATTGAAAAGAAGATTGCGGAAAAGAGCGTAATAGAGAACTACACCCTTCCTCCATTGAAAATACAGAAGAAAGCCTTTTAATAAAGTTAAAGACAATATAGAACTGATATGCATTTGATTATCAATCAATAGTGTACAAAACAAAAACGGCAGACTGGTTTTAAATATCCAGATGTTAATATAATGTTAGCAACTTTGCTATATCCCCTGTTAGTAAGTTTACGGGTACTATGGTACTTAATGAAGTTTTAAGATAGAGCAGTTCTGCTCTTTACCATGAAGAAGCCAGTCGCTACATTTGTATTGTTACCTGAATAACCAATATCCTTTGTAACAACCAAAATATCAAATGAATAAACCAAAAAACCAACATCCTTAATCCTTAAAAAAACCAAAACACAAATCCAACATCCAAACCAAAGTCCAAATCCAAAAAACCAATCCTAAAATCCAACAACATCCTAAAACCAGTCAAAGTCCAAATCCAATTTTAGAAGAACCAGTCCAATCAACTATGAAAACCCGGTCGATATCCTGATGAAACCTAATAACCGTCAAAAAGCTTAAGAAATTAAATCCGATCCCGTCGAAAGCGAATTGAAAGGTTGGTCGACTGATTACAAAGAATTAAAAGCCACTGCCCGTCCAGACAGTGGCTTTTATCTTTTACTGGCTACCCAAAATATATTTTGGATCCCCGAACTAATTATACCCGATGGTCGATAATTTTGAACTATTCTCTGCACTAAGAAAATCGACATGAAAAAGATACTTACCCTTTCGCTGCTTTGCTTTTTGCTGACCGCATGTGAGAGTTACAGTCAGAAAACAATACTTGGTCCCTCCGATTTCGAAAAAGAACTTTCACAGAATGATGTACAGCTACTTGATGTTCGAACAGCCGGCGAATTTCAATCGGGGCACCTCAAAAATGCCATGCAGGCTAACTGGAACAATAAGGCAGAATTTAAAGACAGAACCTCCCATCTTGACATAAAGAAGCCGGTTCTCGTTTACTGCGCTGCCGGTTCCAGGAGTTCGGCTGCAGGTGACTGGCTCATGCAACAGGGTTTTAAGGTTAAGGAGCTGAAGGGAGGCATTATCAGCTGGAAACAATCCAACAAACCAGTTGCTCAGTCTTCAAACGAGAAACCGATCACTGCAATCGAATATAAAGTGCTTACGAATCTTGCACCTGTTGTCCTGATCGATTTCGGTGCTGAATGGTGCCCTCCCTGTAAGAAAATGGAACCTGTAATTGAACAGTTAAAAAAGGATCTTGGCGATAAATACACGCTTGTAAAAGTCGATGCCGGTGTTCAGACTGAACTAATGAAACAGGTAAATGTTGAAAACATTCCAACCTTCATCATCTATAAAAATGGTTCCGAAAGCTGGAGAAAGACCGGAATTGTCGATATCAATGAACTTAAACAAAATATTCGATAAACTCTACAGAAAGTTCATTGTCATGGAAATATTGAAGTTTGCTCTTATTTCACTTTTGGTTACTTCCGGTTTGTATGCTACGGCACAAAGACTTGAATTATTAGTTAAGACCGGTACCACTTCTATCCGTGGTTTAAGCGTTGTTGACGATAAGGTTGTGTGGGTGAGCGGAAGCAAAGGCATGGTTGGGCGGTCTGAAGATGGTGGCAAAACATGGAACTGGAACCAGGTAAAAGGATTTGAAAAAAGAGACTTCCGGGATATTGAAGCTTTTAATAAAAATACCGCTGTGATACTGGCGATTGCTGAACCGGGGAATATCCTAAAGACCACAGATGGTGGTAAGACCTGGAAGACTGTATTCTCAGACAGTACAAAAGGTGTTTTCATTGATGCATTTTCCTTTCTGGCAAACGGTGATGGAATAGCTATTGGCGATCCTATAGACGGCAAAGCTTACCTGATCAAAACCGATAATTACGGAAGTAGCTGGTCCAGGCAAGTCGATGCGCCTGCCCTTGATAACGGAGAAGGGTGTTTTGCGTCGAGTGGAACCAATATTGTTTTATCAAACGACGGGAGTTATTACTTTGTCACCGGTGGCCTGTCGAGCCGGCTACATAATGGTAAATCGGCATCTCGATTACCTCTGGTTCAGGGTAAAGAAAGTACCGGGGCCAATTCGATCGCAATTTCCGGAGACAATATTGTTATTGTGGGCGGGGATTTCGCTCACGATTCAATCGATACAGATAACTCAGTTTTAATCAAGACAGGAAAATCTCCTGTAATGTCGAAATTGGTAACTCCACCTCATGGTTACCGCAGTTGCGTTGAGTTTATCAATGCTAAAGACCTGATCACCTGCGGTACTTCCGGCGTTGATTTCAGCCGGGATGGAACCTTATTTCCAAAGAAGGGTTTCATGTTTGTCAGAAAGCGAAAAAAGGAAAGGCAGTATTTCTTGCCGGCGGCAATGGAAGAATTGCTAAGGTCGTTTTTGATTAAGCCTATTTCTTAAACATAAAATATACTGCGCCCATCAGAAAGCCGAAACTTATCAGATATTTCCAATGAAAAGGCTCCTTAAGGTAAACCACAGCAAAAACAGAGAAAACGAGCAGGGTGATCACCTCCTGGGTCATTTTTAGCTGGAAGCCCGAAAACCCATTAGCATATCCCAGCCTATTGGCCGGAACCATCAGACAGTATTCAAAAAAAGCAATGGCCCAACTGGCCAGTATTGCTTTGTACAAAGGGACACCTTCTTGCTTTAAATGTCCATACCATGCAAACGTCATAAAGATATTCGATGCTATAAGCAGCAATATAGTACGCATGAAGAAATATTGATTATGCGAGGATTGATTACGCGAGCGCCCTGAAATCGACTGGTACAAGTTTACTGACACCCGGCTCCTGCATTGTTACTCCGTAGATTACGTCAACAGCGCTCATGGTTTGCTTGTTGTGCGTTACAATAATGAACTGACTCTCTTCACTGAATTTGCGGATCATATTTGTAAACTTACCAACATTGGCATCGTCAAGCGGCGCATCCACCTCATCCAGTATGCAAAATGGTGCGGGTTTTATAAGATAGATTGAAAACAACAATGCTGTTGCCGTAAGGGTTTTTTCTCCTCCACTTAACTGGCTGATGGATGAAGGTCTCTTTCCTTTGGGTTTTGCGATAATGTCAATACTTGTTTCCGCCAGGTTTTCCGGATTTTCAAGAACCATATCAGCAGTATCATCTTCCGTGAACAGCGCTTTAAAGACACGCTGGAAGTTCTCTCTCACTTTATTAAAGGTATCAAGGAACTGTTGATTGGCTGTTGCTTCAACCTCCTGTATTGTTTGTAGTAAACTATCCTTGGCAGTAACCAGATCATTTTTTTGCTCCAGAATGAACTCGTATCTTTTTTTCATTTCTGTGAAAGCTTCAATAGCTGTAGGATTCACTTCTCCAAGATTTTCAAGCCGCTTCTTCATACGGTCACTTTTTTCCTGCAGTTCTTCCACTTCCACGTTCCCGGTCCTTGGCTGATCGATAATATCATCGAGATTGATGCGGAATTCCACGTTCAATCTTTCTTTCATACCCGCAAGCTGCAATTTCAGCTCATTCAGCTTGTCTTTTATTTCGCTTAATAAATGCTCGGTTAACTCTTTGTCTTTAACCTTGTGCCGGAGCTCACTTTCTTTTTCATTGAGCTTGTTCCGTTGATTATAATAAGACTGATCGGCTTCGTTCAATATTTTTTCTTCTTCATCTTTTTTGCGAAGCAGGCCTACCAGGTCCTGCTCGGCAATTTCCAGTATATCGCGACTTTCCACAATGTTTTCAGCCGTCATCTTTAATTGTGAAGCATTCGATTCAACCTGCTGATTCAAATTATTCAGCTGATTGGATTTAAACTCCGCTTCCTGGGTAAGCGCATTGATCTTACTTTGCTGACGCGTTAGTTGAAGATTGAATTCATTGAACCCTGCAAGTGCACTGTTGTATTGAGTTTCGGCGCCACGATAATTTTCTTCTGCAACTTTGAGTGTTTCTTTGATCTCGTTATAAAGGTTGACCAGTTCTTTCCATTCGTTTCTTGTTCCCTCTATTGAAGCTGTGGTGTTGTCGAGATTCTGTTGCATTTCTTCCAGTCTGTTCTGACCGGTAGACTGAAGGCTGTGCAGGCTTTCAATTTTATTCTGTATCGAAAACACCAGGTTGGTAAGACGGTTTATATCTTCCTGTGCCTGCTTTATTGCATTTTCCTTTAACTGCTCGTTGTAAGCGATTACTTCGTTATGACGTGTTTGTATAACCGCTTTCAGGTCGTTAACAATGATCTCCTGTTCGTGAATATCAAGCTGAAGTTTTTCAAGATTTTTTGCCCGGCCTATCTTCTTTCCTTCGAACAACCCTACACTTCCGCCTGTAAGCGAATATTTACCCTTTACATATTTACCATGTTTTTCCAGAACCACAGCGCCGTTGCTGTTTGTAAGCGCTTCTTCATTTTCAGCAATGAATACATTTCCCAGCAAATGATTGGCGAGATCACGATATTGATCATCAACCTCAATTACATCTATTGCCGGAATCGTTTGATCCGGTTGGTGAAATTCGTCTTGTACTGAGCTGAATTTATCAAGGAGAAAAAAATTGGCCTTCCCTTTTTTGTTATCATCCAGCAGGTGTACAGCCTGCAATCCTTCCTGCAGGTTGTTTACTACATAGTAATTAAGATAGGGTTCCAGTACATTTTCGACCGCTGCACGGAATTCTTCTTTCACATAAATTATATCAGAAAGAATCGGAGCGTGATGATTCCATCCTGAATTGTTATGGAGGAATTTGATACTTTCCGGATATCCTTCCATCGAATCGATGAGGCTTTTCAACAGATCGTGTTCATTTTTCTTTGAATCGAGCTTGCGGTTTTCTTCTGCCAGTTGCTGGCGGAGAGACTCGAGTTCCCGTTGGGTTTCGAGGATCTGTTCTTTTGTGCGTTCCTGGTGTTCCTGTAATTGTTCCAGATCCAGGCGCCTCTTTTCTAATTCATTTTCCCGGGTTGTTCTTTCTTCTTCCAGTTGTTTCAGCTGACTATAACGCAGTTCCTTCTCTTCCTCCATCTGCTGAATGCCACGCTGCATGTTCTGAATAGAAGTATCGGCTACAGCAACCTTTTTTTCTGCATCGAACTGACTGCGTTGTATGGACAGGTTTTCTGCACGAAGCTCATCAACTTTTGTTCTTTTTTCGTCGAACACTCCCCTGTTCGATTCTACAGCTTCTTTTTTATCAGCAAGCTGCTGCTGGAGGTGTTCCAGTTTGCCAGCTTCTTCTCCGAGTTGTTGTCTTGTAAATTCAATGCTTTCCTCTAAGCCTTTAAGCTGACCTTCGCTTTTGGTCAGAAATTCCTGAAGGCTGGATTCCTTTTCCTGCAAAAAGTTCAGACGCTGAGACGCGAGATTTTTGTCATTTTCCTTGCTTCTCAGGGTTTGTAGCAAGTCATTGAACGAATGCTGCATTGTCTGGAGCTCGCGTTCTTTTTCTATAAAGCTGACCTTGTCCTGTTCAATTGCCGCTTCTTCACCAGCGATCTCTGCTTCAAGCTTTATCCTTTTATCTGTTTCTTTTTCTGCCTGTTCATTAAGGTCGCGATAAGTGATATTAAATCCTTCCAGAGATGCCTTGGCGAGTTCGATACTTAATTCGCGGTAATCTTTTTTGATTTCGAAATACTTTTCAGCTTTTTTAGCCTGATTTTCCAGGCTTTTCAGCTGATTATTGATTTCAAAAAGCAGATCTTCTATACGGGCAAGATCCTGTTCAGTAGCATCCAGTTTTGACTTTGCTTCTTTCTTGCGTGTTTTATAGATTGTTATTCCGGCTGCCTGTTCGAGCATACGACGACGGCTGTTGTCCTTGTCTTTTATGATCTCATCCACCATCCCTAACTCAATAATGGCATAACTATCGGTACTGATACCGGTATCCATAAACAGATTCTGGATATCCTTCAGGCGGCATTGAACGTCATTGAGACGATATTCACTTTCTCCGCTTTTATAAAATTTCCGGGTTACTGTAACGGTACTAAATTCTGTGGGTAAGAGATTACGGGTATTCTCAAAAGTCAGGCTCACTTCAGCCAAACCGGAGGCTGAACGGCTTTTAGAGCCATTAAACACAAGACTTTCAAGATTTTCGGACCGCAGATGACTGATTTTCTGTTCTCCGATAACCCATCTGATACTGTCAATAATGTTGCTTTTGCCACACCCGTTCGGACCGATTACGCCGGTGATACCAACATCAAAATTAAGTGTGGTTTTATCGGCAAAACTTTTGAATCCTTTGATTTCGAGGCTCTTTAATCGCACACTTTCTAGATTTTGTGAAGACAGCAAATATAAAAGAACGCCCTTTACCGATATTCACGAATTATACACAGCCGGCCTCCAAACCTGTTTTTAAAGATGATATAGGGTAAAATATTTCAAATTAAAGGTTATTATATGTCAATATGTTGCAACTTTCGACCAGAAAACACGATATCGCAAAGCTTATATTCCGATATTTGACAATTTAAGCAGTAAATATGAGTAGAATTTTTAAATGGGGCATTCTTGGAGCCGGCAGAATTGCCAGAAAATTTGCCTCGGATCTTAAATACGTGGAGGGAGCGAGATTACACGCTGTAGGTGCAAGAACCTTCGAATCTGCGCACACCTTCGCAACAGAATTCCCGGGAATAAAATCTTATGAAGGTTATGAGAACCTGGTGAGAGATCCGGAGATCGATGCTATTTATGTTGCAAGTCCGCATGGATTACACCGGGAACATGTTATACTTTGTCTCGAACATAAAAAGCCTGTTCTGTGTGAAAAGGCGTTTGCCATTAATTATAAACAGGCATCGGAGATGGTGGAAACAGCTCATAAAAATAAAGTCTTTATGATGGAGGCTTTGTGGACAAAGTTCAATCCTCATTTTATAAAAACCCAGTCACTTATCGCTCAGGGTAAAATCGGAAAGATAAGGTCCATCTTAATCAATTTCGGGTTCAAACCATTTGATCCTGTTCCGCAACGTCTGCTGGATCCCGCTCTTGGCGGGGGCAGCTTGCTTGATATTGGAATTTATAATGTTTTTGTTGCATTGACTTTACTGGGAAGGCCACAGGTTATTGAAGCCAGTGCAACGTTAACTTCCGGCAAAATTGACCAGCAATGTGCAATACTTTTTGGTTACCCCGATGGCGTGATGGCCCAGCTGTTCTGCAGCTTTTACACTGATCTGGCTAATGAGGCGGATATATGCGGGGACAATGGAAGAATAAGAATGGGAACGCGTTTTTTTGCACCGGATACCACACTGGAATATTATACTGGAAAACCAGATACAAAAGAGATCATTCCTTTTGATCGTGAGTCGGGCTATGGCTATCAGTATCAGGCGAGACACGTGCAGGATTGTCTTCACAAGGGTTTGTTACAAAGCCCCGTAATGTCGTTTGAAGATACTTTGTTGCAAATGGAGACTTTAGATCGCATTCGAAAAGCTGCCGGGATCGTTTATCCTCATGATTTGTAGTGCATGTGGTGTGGATCTCCGGATCCGCACACTTGTGGTGTGGATCTCCGGATCCGCACTGGTTGAAAGTCTGATTAACTTTATTACCAGGCAGCTTTGCAAATCAACGGATCGGGAGATCCATTGCACTGTACGCATTACTCCCCAATATTCCCATGACTAATTAAGCTATCCATTCTTGTTTCGCTGAGATGGACGCCGACAAATCCCTTGAAAGATAGTATTCCATCATAAGTCATAGGAATAACTAATCCATCGGGCAATGAAGCTTCCCTGATATCCCGGGTTTCGGCATGGGCCGCCACCCCATTTCCTAAAATGCTGGTCAAAGGAATAGCAACAGGACCGGCTGAATCAATCCGGCCATTATAAATCCGTACTGCATGCAAACTATCAAGCAGGCTTGTATTAAGCGTAACCAGCACATTAAAACTACTGTCTTTGTTCTCTGAAAAAAGAACCTTACCTGAAATGCCGGAACCATTTACTTCAGTCAGATCAAATTCAGTTGATCGCAATCCTTTTTCTAAACTCTCTTCTTTCTGACAGGCACCAAATAACAATGTTGCTGAACACAGCAACACCAGTGGACCAAAATTTAATTGCATAAAGGTGGATTTACTTTACTTCCGCATTATCCATGCCTCAATCAGCATATAAAATTGAGAATCTGTTAAATTTTATTTATAAAACGATAAAAGCCCCAAAGGATACGATCCTGAGAAGCCCTTACCTTGTTTATAATTACCCCAACCAATATTAATTTTTATCAGCGTCCGATCTCTCCTATACAGAGAACGCTGTCTTTCATATTCCTGCTTAAGAAAACCTTGACGACCTGGGCACCTGTCAATACCTTATCATAGGTCACCGAACTGAAATTGCCTGTATCTTCTATTGCCTGTTTAATGCTCCTGGTTTCCCCGATCACCTCGCCACCTGTACCTTTAATATCTGCCAGTTTTACAGATATATTGGTGCTATTGTTTTGGTTAACATTGTAAATGTTCATGATATGCACGGAATCCTTAACTGAGCTATTAAGCCTCACAGTCACATTAAAGGAACTATCCAGATTCTCTGCGATGTATACTGTACCGGAAATACCACTGTTTCCCACAGGATTTAAGGCAAACTGTTCATTCCTCAGGGGTGGGTCATCATTTTTATTACAAGACCCGGTGATTGCCAGTATTCCTGTCACGATCGCAATTAATACGACTCTTTTGGTCCGCTGCTCCATGTCAATTAAAATTGTATCAGAGAGGTAGAATTCTGATACAGCAATGACACTGACAGGCCGGGAACCGTTGCATTGACAGACTTTGGTTTTATTTTTTTGCCGCCCTTTTTTCCAGTTCGGCGATGGGAAAATGAATATCCCGGCTCATTTTCTTTCCATTTCTGTAGGTAACTATATTCATGTTCGAAGCATCTTTCGGGACCAGCACGGGAGAATCATACTTCGGATAATATTGATCCGGGAAGGAATTATCGAAACTGTAATGTATATCGACATTTCCGACTTCGGTTGACAACTGAACGACCAGCTTTCCGGTATTATCCTTTGTTACACTGTAAATGGGCTCATACATGCTGGGAGCATATTTAATTTCTGCAACATCAAACCTGAGAAAATGCTGTTCAACTCTTTTTACAAAACCGTTCCAGTCCTTTTGTTTAGGTTGAGACCACAAGGATTCGGTTACAGCAAACGTTCTGGGCCAGACCATGTATTGAAGGTGACGCATATTATACACCTGTTCTGTCCAAAGGTTTGCCTGCCCTCCTTTGATAAATTTCGGATCAACACCATCAGGAACCGGTTCAAACTCATATGATTTTTTTAATCTTACAGTGGAATAAACCGGCGGTTCAATAATACCGTCACCCTGCATAAGATCGATATAAACATGGGTCGATGGAGTCATCACGACTTCGTGCCCCATTTTGGCCGCCTCAATCCCTCCCTTGACTCCCCGCCAGCTCATGACCGCTGCACCTTCGGCCAGTCCGCCCTCCAGGATCTCATCCCATCCTATGACCTTTTTACCTTTGGACTCAATAATTTTGGCCACTCTCTTTGAGAAATAACTTTGCACCTCATGAATGTCTTTCATTCCCTCCTTTTTCATTAAAGCTTTTATTTGCAGACTCTTTGCCCAGAAATTGGTGGCACATTCATCGCCACCCATATGGATGTATTCGAACGGAAACAGCCCGGCGATCTCCGTGAATACTTTGTCCAGGTAAACATAAGTCTGCTCATTTGCCGGACAAAGATTATTATCGATGAGTCCATAAAAACCGCCTTTTTCCCAAACCATAAATTGTTCCCCGGAGTTCACTTTATAACTGCCAGGTGTACATGACAATTCCGGATAGGCAGCAACAAAAGCCATACTGTGACCCGGAACATCGATTTCAGGCAACACATTTACAAACCTTTCCCCTGCATATGCGACTAACTCACGGACATCATCATGCGTAAAAAATCCACCGTAGGTGCGGGGCTCATTGGCTGCGGGTACCGATAGCTTCATGAATGTCCCGGTCTTATCTACCCGCCAGGACCCCACTTCGGTAAGTTTTGGCAATGCTTTTATTTCAATTCTCCAGCCCTGGTCATCAGTGAGATGAAGATGCAGGAGGTTAAACTTGTATTTAACCATATCATCAATAAAAATCTTCACCTGCTCCTTTGTAAAAAAATGCCTTGAAACATCGAACATCATTCCCCTCCAGGAGAATCTTGGAAAATCTGTAATGTTGACTGCCGGCACCAGCCAGGCGTCTTTTTTAATGATTCTTTTACTTTCAATCTCTTTTGGCAGCAGTTGGATCAATGACTGAAAAGCATAGAAGATGCCAGCTGGTTTATTTGCCTCAATTTTAATTTGCTCCGGCGAAACAGTGAGTTTATATCCCTCAGTTCCTATTACAGCATCGTTGATGAGTATTATTTGTATACCACCATTCTTGTTATTTGACTGGGTGGTGTTCAATTGCAGACCGGTGGCGGTTTCCACTTTTTGTTTGAAAAGATCAACGGCTTTAGTTATCTCAGGACTATTGGCCGGATATGATACCTGAAGTCCCTGATCCAGCCGGAAAGAGCCTGTTTTTTTTTCCAGGGAAACAGGCTGCGGAATGATCGCAATCTCTTCAGTGGTTTGGGACAAGGCGGCTGTGTAACTGAGCAGGGCAAATGCAAGCAGGAATTTGTTTTTCATATATTTTAATTAAGTAAGCCGGTGATGAATTTGTAAAATAAGCAATAAATTAAGTTGAATTGATTTTCATTATACATTTTGTGTTTCGAAATAATATATTGTTGCGTTTATTTGTATCTTTCCCAAAACACATGTGAAATGAAAAAATTTTTAGTTCCCACAGATTTTTCAGATACCTCTAAAAATGCGGCTCGTTTTGCTGTTCAGGCAACGGCTCATATTCCTGGTGCGGTGATTGTTCTGTACCATGTATACGATAAAATAGCCGGCGGATCTGATGGATCCCCGCTTACTGAAACCGATAGCGACAAAAAGACTGTACTTGGCTCTGCCCTTGAAAATCTGCGCAGTGAATTAAACGGTTTATCATCTGTGGATATTGAATATGAAGCAGAAGAAGGTAGTTCCCTGATCGACCAGATGAAGAAATATGTTCGTCATAATGCTATCGATATGATCATCATGGGCATCACCGGCGCTACAAGGCTCGAGCAGATATTCATGGGCAGTAACTCGCTCAACATGGCGAGGGAAGCCGTTTGCCCGGTCATCATTGTGCCGCCGGATGCCCAATACAAACAGATAAAGAACGTGTTATTTGCCAGCGACTTCAAAAACGTTGATTCAACTACTCCCAAAGCGCAGTTGAAAGCCGTACTCAATCTATTCAAACCGGATCTTCATATTGTGAACGTAGATGACGAACATTATGTAGAACTGACTGAGGAATTCAAAGTACAACGTAACAAACTTGAAAAAATGTTTGCAGACTATAACCCGCAATTTTATTTTATCCGGTTCTACGATTTCCTCGATGCCATCAGTAGTTTTACGGCAGATAAAAATATCGATCTTATACTAACGGTGCCGCGCAAACACGGATTTCTGACTAATCTCTTCAAAACAAGTCATACCAAAAAACTGGCCTATCATAGCCACGTTCCTATTGTCGCAGTACACGAGTAAAATAATTACTTTAATAAAAAAGCCCCGTACATACGGGGCTTTTTTATTAAAGCTTCTTGGTCAGTGCTTCTTTGGTCAATGCCTCATCTTGGCAGAGCCACCTTGTCAAGCACATGTATAGTTCCGTTATTTCCCTTGATATCTGACATCGTAATGAAGCAGGCGTTGTTACCGTCATCGGTCAACCGTATCTTGTTTTCCTCTATCGTAGCTATAAGCTTATTGCCTGTGAGGGTAGTAAATACAGCACGTCCTTTTCCGGCTTTAATTGCTTCCTTAAGAGAAGCACTGCTGTGATTGCCCATTATAATATGGTAAGAAATGATCTTATTAAGAATGGAAGCATTTTCAGGCTTCATTAGCTGATCCACAAAACCCGGTGGAAGTTTTGAAAACGCTGAATTACATGGAGCAAATATTGTTATTGCGCCTTTGCTTCTGAGACCACTTTCCATGCCGCAAGCCTTAATTGCGGAAACCATTGTTGCATTATCATTCAGACCTGCAGCAATTGTAAATATATCCCTTGCATTGCCTGAAGAAAGTGCACCTACAGTAGGTACTGCAATATTAGCAATAGAGCCGTTATCGGGAGGCGTAACCGGGTTTGTTTCCTGCCCGGACGAATAAAAAACACAAATGCCCGAAAATGCTGTAGTAAGTATCAAAGGCAATATCCCCTTCTTCATAAGTATCGCTTTTAGAAATGATTTCCACAATGGTGCCAGAAACTATTTTATATAGATAGCGGCATCGCTAGAAATGGTCTTTTAGCAATATAAGACATTCTAAACCTTAACGCAACCATGGGGATATCTTTTTAATAACCTATTAATTTGCTGTTGTGGTCGCTAATTCGCTGCATTTCAGTCCCGGACGATACTAGCCCCCGATTAGTGGATGGTTGGTTCCTGTTGACTAAGACAATGAAAACTTCCCAGGCCCCATATAATATCGCGGGAATCAATGCCAGTTACCGCTCTGTCGGGGAAACATTGCTGGATAATCTGTAGAGCTTTGTCATCATTTTGAGACTTGAAAACCGGAACAATGACCGATTTATTGGCAATATAGAAATTCGCGTAGGAACAGGGCAACCGCTGCCCTTCATATTCGAGTTTACCAGGCATTGGTAATTCAATTATGTTGAGTTGTTTTCCATTCAGTAATCTCATTTGAGTAATTTGTTTAAGATTCCTTTGAAGTAAGGCATAATTTTCATCATTAGTATCTTCTTCTACGACGGTTAGCACAGTGTCAGCGTTTACAAATCTTACGGTATCATCAATATGTCCGTCGGTGTCATCACCTTCAATTCCTTCGTCGACCCAGAGGATCTGTTCAACACCATAATAATTCTGCAGATAGGTTTCGATTTGTTGCTTGTCGAGATGCGGGTTCCTGTTCGGGTTCAGCAAACACGCCGTGGAAGTAAGCAAGCTTCCCGCGCCATTGAATTCAACAGATCCTCCTTCCATAACTATCCCCGGATGATATACCGGTATCCCATAGTGTTTTCCAATCAATGTCGGAATCACATCATCCAGATCGTATGGTGGATACTTGTTGCCCCAGGCGTTGTAACCCCAATCGATAATTATTTTTTTATTTTGTTCATTACTGGGATTCACAAGAAACGCCGGGCCATGATCACGGCACCAGGCATCATTGGTTGGATGAAAAAAGAATTTAATTTTAGAAAGGTCCGCACTTACCTCAATTAATTTTTCAGTCGCAAAATTTTTCATTGTCTCATCATTCACATTAATGCAAACTTGTTCACCCCTTGTCACCTCGACAATAAATTCACAGTACGCCGGATAAATATTATTTATTTTTCCGGGCCACGATGCTTCCTTATGTGGCCAACTCAGCCAGGTAGCATCATGCGGTGCAAATTCTGCAGGAAAATAATAGCCAAGTTCCTTGGGAGTCATGGTAAAAATTTGTGCAAATATAAGTGAATCAAAAAAACAGAGGAGTTCCATTCGTAGGTTGCAACAGAGAAGTTCCTTATTCACGCTGGATTTTGACTTCTTAGGATGCAGTGGTCCCCCGGTGGCACCAGGGACTTCCATTCGTAAGTCGCAATAGAGGAGTTCCTTATTTCACGCTGGATTTTGCCTTCTTATGATGCAGTGCTCCCTGGGTGGAACCGGGCAAAATAGGCGAGAAATAAGGAACTCCTCTTTGCAACATGCTCATTCCAGTGTGTGTTGGCCGCATCATTGTTTCCTGAATCCACTATAACCACCCGGATATGTATATTCTGTTAAAATGTTACTGAATTATTAAATAAGACATTATCGCGCAAACACGACATCATCGTGTAGGTAGCACATCATCACGTCAGCAATTGTTGATAGACTGAGTTGACAACGATAGAGGTAAATAAATTTTAGAATGAAGAAGCGTTATTCAGAATGGAACCTGGACACGATAAAAGTATTTGCATATGAGTATAGATTAAAAATGTATTTCCAGAATGATTTGTTTCAATTAAAGTCGCAAAGGAGTATGTCTGGAAAGTTAATGAATGAGTTATTCTGCAATTCGACAACTATGTACTTTTGCATAGAAAAATGGTGAGCAGGCGGGGAGAGCATTCCCTTGTTTGGCGCCTCTTTTGCCGCCCGTCACCGAAGGAGCATTTTCATTAAGGCGGCAAAATCAGCGACAAACAAGGGAATGTCTTCCCGCCAAGGCGGAAACTAAAATTATTGTACCCGTATTATTGCACCCGAATTATTGTACCGGTATTCATAATAAGTTTAATGAAAAAGATAGGTTTGATTTCTGACACACACAATTTTCTTGATGACAGGGTGTTCGAACATTTCAAATACTGTGATGAGGTCTGGCATGCCGGCGATTTCGGATCCATGGATATTGCCGAGCGGATACAAAAACAAAAGCCTTTGAAAGGAGTTTATGGCAATGTAGATGGAAATGACATCCGCGCAGTTTATCCGGAAACGTTGAAATGGGTTTGTGAAGATGTAAAAATCGTAATGACTCATATTGGCGGTTACCCTCCAAAGTATAATCCCTCGATCATCAAGGAACTTAAAACAGATCCGCCGCAGTTATTTATCTCCGGCCATTTCCATATTCTGAAAGTTATGTTTGACAAGGAACTTAGCTGCCTGCATATAAACCCCGGTGCAGCCGGAAAACAAGGTTGGCATATCATGCGCACAATTGTAAGGTTCGAGATTGACGGACCTCAGATCAGAAACTGCGAAGTAATTGAACTTGGAAAACGAAATGCAGTGATATAATGAAGTATATAATGCTGTATATAATGCAATGTTATAATTCAGTATATAATGCAGTGTTATAATGAGGTATATAATGCTGTATATAATGCAGTGTTATAATGCAATATATAATGCAGTGATATGATAACGGAGTTCCGCTACTGAAAACTTAATCTGGTATACATATAATCACAATCCCGGAAACAGGGTCCTGCCAATGCCTTCACGAAATGGCCACGGAACCACTGCAAGTATCAGTATCAATGCAATAATAAAAAGCCAGGACGCCGACGAATACTGAGATTTTTTGACTTTCCCCCTGCCTATCGTTATAAGTATTATTGCGATCAGCATTCCGGTTATGTGCTCGACAGCCCAGAAACGGAGAGCGCCGTTTTTCATTATCTCGCCCATGCCATATGATTGAATGAGCTTAAATCCGAAGTCTCCTGCAAAGTACTGATAAAGCCCGATCAGGAAATTTATATGCGTTGAAATGAGCAGAAAAAGGCTTGTTTTTTTGAGGCCGGCGGCGGGTTTGCCAGATTTTGCAGAAAATGACTGCGCAATTGAGATGATCAGTAAAATCAGGATTACCCAGCGAAGCAGATTATGCAAATGCAGCAGACCGTTATACATATTCGGATATGTTAGTAAGAGCACAAATTACGTAACAAACCCTTAATCAACCCAATCCGCAATAAAAATATTGGTATCGCGGGTGCCTCCGTTATTGCGGTTGCTGCAGAATACCAGTTTTTTTCCATCATAACTGAACATTGGGAAAGCATCAAATCCGTTATCCCGGCTGATTTTCTGCATATCAGATCCATCTTCGTTTATTGTGTACATATTAAAAGGGAAACCTCTTTTATATTCATGATTGGAAGCAAAAATGATACGTTTACCGTCGTGCATAAAAGCCGGCGCCCAGTTAGCCTGGCCGAGGCTGGTAACTTTATGTTTGTTTGAACCATCGGCACTGGCGGTATATACTTCCATGCTCGTCGGAGCTACCAGGTCTTCGGCAAGCAGGTTCTTATATTCTTCGATTGCTTCGGGTGTTGATGGCCGTGATGCCCGCCAGATTATTTTTTTGCCATCAGGGCTAAACCATGCTCCCCCATCGTACCCCATTTCATTTGTGACCCTTTTCTCCTTACCACTTTCAAGATCCATAATATAAAGGTCGATATCGCCATCTTTTGTGCTTGTATAGATCATTTTTTTGCCATCAGGACTCAGCGTTGCTTCCGCATCATATCCTTTTGAATGCGTAAGCTGCCTGACGATCTTGCCATTGAGGTCGGCAATAAAGATGTCAAAACTGTTGTATAGCGGCCAGATATATTTGTTGCCATATTTTTTACGGTCCGGAACCGGCGGACAATCTTCACTACCAAGATGTGTAGACGCAAAGATGATATGTTTACCATCTTTCATGAAAGCTCCGCAGGTTGTTCTTCCTTTACCGGTGCTGACAAGTTTTGGCTCGAATTTATCACCGGCTTTTACAGGAATCCTTCCCACATAAATCTGATCGCATGGGATCCCTTCTTTTGCATAGGTCTTTTGAAATATCAGCCACTTATTATCGTAACTGAAATAAGCTTCCGCATTATCCCCGCCAAATGTAAGCTGTGTAAGGTTTTTGAAATGCTGCTCGTCCGGATAATGTAACGTATCGGCCACGAAACCAGCGTTCCCCGGACTATTGTGATTATCTGGTAACGGAACATGAATATTTTTATAGCCAGTGATCAGAAAAGCGGCAATCGGAACGAGAAGGAATTTGTACATGTTGGTTTGAATTATATCTGCGCGAACGGGCCGGGGTTAAAGATTCCGCAAAGTTATTTTTGTTAAAATCATCATCTGTCAGGATATTGTCATAACCCGCTCAGCAAAATCGGCTAAATTTGTCTCATGAATTTTTGCATTAGTTTTTTGCGCCGGTTGCCTGTGCTCATTACTCCTGTGCTTATAATTGTTGTGATAGCCGGTTGTAAAGAAAATGACCCGACTGATAAAACAGGTAATTTACTAGACCGGGCTCCCTATAAAACAATTTCCGATAGCATCAGGAAATACCCCGATATTCCTGGAATGTACCTTGAAAGAGCCATACGCTTATCGCAGAATAAAAAGCTGGAACTTGCGACGGCTGATTTTAAAAAATCATGGGAACTTTCCCAGAACGAAGATGTTGCACTGGAATATATTTCAAACCTGTTATTGGTAAATAAAGTTCAGGAAGCAGTTAAGGTGCTCAGAGAATGCGAAGAAAAATTTCCGGATAATACGGATTTCAACAGACGACTTGGAGAAATATATGCGGAAATGGAAAGCACAGGCGAAGCCCTGGAACAATTTGAAATCATCATCAATAAAGAACCGGATAATTTCGAAGCCTGGTACGATAAAGGTAATTTGCTGGCCAGGCTTAAAGACACTACTGCCGCCATCAAAGCACTTGAAAGATCTTTCGCCTTACAACCTATCAATTACACCGGAATCGCTCTTGCAAACCTATTTGTTGGCCGGAAGGACCCAAAAGCCCTTCAAATCTGCAATTATCTTATTCAAAAAGACACAGCGAATGTGCAGACTGACGCCGTCTTTACCAAAGGGATTTATTATTCTGAGATCGGAAGAAATGATCTTGCACTGCAGCAATTTGAAGAATGCATCAAGCGCGACTGGAAGCTAACAGATGCTTACGTTGAAAAAGGAATCATCTTTTATGAACAGAAAAAACTGGATACTGCATTGAAGACCTTTAATATGTCTGTAACCGTTTCAAATACAAATGCCGACGGTTATTTCTGGATCGGCCGTTGCTATGAAGCTATGAATGACAATACCCGGGCAATCGAAAATTATCAACGGGCGCTTAGTCTTGACCGGACATTCATGGAAGCAGGAGAACGGATAAAACGTCTCCGTAATTCCTGAACCGCTTCCGGTTTCCACGTAACTTTATGATTAAATATTATTTATGGCTTTGATCGCCCCTTCTTTGCTGGCTGCTGATTTTTTACATCTCGAAGACGTTTGTACAATGGTTAACTCCAGCGTCGCTGACCGGTTGCACCTTGACGTTATGGACGGCCGGTTCGTGCCAAATATCAGCTTTGGTTTGCCGGTTATAGAGCAGGTGACAAAAATCAATAAAAAAGTATCGGAGGTTCATTTGATGATCGTTGAGCCGGAAAAATATATCCGGCCTTTCAAGGATGCAGGAGCGGACACGCTTATAGTCCATATCGAAGCCTGTGTGCATCTTCACAGGATCATTGAACAGATAAAATCATTGGGTATGAAGGCAGGTGTGGCCATCAATCCACACACCCCTGTATCGTTTCTGGGTGATATTCTTGAATACATTGATGTTGTTGGCATGATGAGTGTGAATCCGGGTTTTGGCGGACAGAAATTTATTGAACACACGCTTGATAAAATAAGGGAACTTAGAAAGATGATCGATAAAAGACAACTGAACGTTGAAATTGAAATCGATGGAGGTGTCGGACTGGACAATGCCCGGACGATCATGGAAGCGGGAGCGACCGTACTTGTTGCTGGCAGCACTGTTTTTAATGCTTCCGATCCAATTGAAATTATAAATACGCTTTCAAAAATATCCTGAAAGATTAATGCGATAAGGTCGTTTATTCAGCGATAAGTATTAAAGTTTTTCATGCATTTGTTCGAGTACTGATAATGTCCGGTAATGCCATCCCGGTGTACCTGTAGGCCAGTCAAAATCGTTATCCACAAGCAAATTGGTGAGTATCGTTAGCCCCTTTTCAGCCTGTGTTTTATTGTAAAAACAAGCTAGCCATGAATCGGAGATATCTTTTTTTTCGGGCAAACCAATACCTCCATCGTACCATCTGAAAATTTCCGGCAATCCCAAAAATTCAATTACCTTTTTATGTCGTTTAATATTGTCACGATAATACAATGCATAAAAACGTACGCAATCTTTCACACGTTTTTTAATTTCGGTTTCGGATTCGATATGAACTGGTTTTACGCGCCATAGATTATTTCGTGGATGAAAGGGATCATTTAAAATATTCTGATGTGCCATACCGTCAGAACGATACCTCAGCCAGAAACTATCACTTCCGTCATTCCAGCTAACGGTAAGATTTTTCACGGAGAGTTCCCTGATACGATAGGACCTTGTTTTGTTCTTACCATAATTCATAATAATGGAGTTTATCCTGTTGTTCAGCTCCCGGTGCCAGGTGGCCAGTTGCAAATTGCTTCTCGGATTTTCAAGCGCAGTTGAATCCTTAAAAAGATTTAATGAAGGAAATAATCTCGAGCCACTTCCATCCTCCCATACAAGTTTATCATCAGATATTGCCGAAACATCTTCAAGAAACCAGTGCTGAGCCAATACAGCATCTATACCTTTTGTGAGTTGGACCATTGCGGTATCGGTGCCCCTGATCATTTTTTCGGTAAATACGAAAGCAGATTTTCGTTTCTTTTTACTGGCTGCGCCCGCAACCGGAGAATCGGAACCACAGGAAGAAAATATAAAGATGGTTACAAAAAATGACCCGATGTTTTTCATGGAAACCTTTTCTAGCACCCGCTAAATAAAATAAATTCCGGGTTTTTCTGTTTATTAACTTATTTGCACTACCAATAACGTTGTCGAACAGACAATTATGAGATTTTTACCCATTTTAATCTGTGTTTTTTTCTGCAGTTTCCCGGCTGATCTGACGGCGCAGAAAAAACAGGCATATATCAGCGGAAAGATCGTGGACGCTGATGAAGTCCCCCTGGCAAAGGTATCTGTTTCGCTATTGGGAAAGCAAACGGGTGTGTTGAGCTCCGATTCGGGCACTTTTACTATCACAGTGCCGGTGGATAAGGCCATAGCATTACTATTTACATCTTCCGGTTTCAAAACAGAACAGCGAAACTTCCTGCTTAATGAGGGAGAAAAGGAATTTGTGCGGATCAGGATGGAACCTGGAATTAAGGCCCTGGATTCGGTTATTGTCACGGATCAGCGGCAACGGCGCGAAGCTGGTCTTGTAGTAATTAATCCTAAAAATGCCATTAATATACCTTCTCCGTCGGGAGGCGTTGAGGGGCTCATCAAGGTACTGGTGGGGTCAAATAACGAGTTGAGTTCCCAATATTCCGTAAGAGGCGGCAGTTATGATGAAAATCTGATCTATGTAAACGATTTTGAAGTGTTCCGGCCCTACCTGGTACGGAGCGGTCAGCAGGAAGGGCTCAGTTTTATTAATCCGGAACTCACCCGAAACGTCAATTTTTATAATGGTGGCTTTCAGGCCAGGTATGGCGACAAGCTCTCATCAGTACTGGATATCCAGTATCGTAAACCCAAACGTTTTGGCGGTTCAGCTTATATCGGTCTCCTGGAGCAGGGACTGCATCTGGAAGGAACAACAAAAAATAACCGGTTAAGCTACCTGGTCGGGGTACGCAACCGAAGTAACCGAAATCTGTTATCCAGCCAGGAAACACAGGGTAACTATGTTCCTTCTTCAGGCGATCTGCAGGCTTTGTTTACTTACCAGCTCTCTCCTAAAAGCTCCATTGAATTCCTGGGAAACATCTCTCAGACTAAATTCAAGCTGGCGCCTTCTTTCAGCCAGCTGACCTCATCGGTATTCTCTCCTCTTTTTACGGCTAACCTGGGAGTGGATATCTTTTTTGAAGGAAGGGAAGAAGACCGGTATATGACAAGCATGGCGGGATTGTCATTTTCTCATCAACCTGCAAACAACCTAAGATTGAAATGGATGCTCAGCCGTTTTGAAAATGATGAAAGAGAGTCGATCGATATAACCGGAAGTTACCTTTTTGGTGACCGTGAATTCGATAAAACAAAGGCTGATTTCGGCCTCATTAACAACCCGCTTGGTTCCGGAGTCTATCAGACTTTTTCTCGTAACCGGCTTAATATCGAGGTATGGAACTTAAGTCACAAAGGATCCCTGGATAAGGGCAATCATTATTTTCAATGGGGTCAGTCGGTTGACAGGCAATTTATTGATGACAGACTTAATGAGTGGGAATATCAGGATTCTGCCGGATACAGCCTGCCAAACAATCCGGGGCCGCTAACATTAAATAAGGTTATCAAATCGTCTGCTGACCTGGGAATAACCCGGCTGAGCGGTTATATACAGGATAATATTGCTTTTGGTGATTCTTCCGGTCTGAGCCTGCAGGCAGGCATACGGTACAATTATAATACGCTGAATAAAGAGATACTGATTTCGCCCCGCGCGGGACTTGCCTGGAAACCCTATAACTGGAAAAAAGATGCCGTATTCAGGCTTTCCGCAGGTATTTATGATCAGCCGCCCTTTTATCGTGAACTCAGGCGATATGATGGAACGGTAAATACTGCCCTAAAAGCCCAGAAAAGCTGGCAGGTAACAGGCGGAATCGATTATAATTTCGAATATGGAAATCTGCCCTTCCGTTTCACCATGGAGGCATATTATAAGAACCTGTGGGATGTGGTGCCTTACGATGTGGACAATGTGCGTCTGCGGTATTTTGGCGAGAACAATGCAAAAGCCTATGCGACAGGGCTCGAAATGAGATTGTTCGGTGAACTGGTGAAAGATGCCGAAAGTTGGGTGAGCCTTGGATTTATGCGCACCAGAGAAAACCTCCAAAATGACCGTTATATTGATTATACATTGGATGATAACAACGCGATAATTGATAGCGTACAGCGTGAGGGTGGCTGGCTCAGAAGGCCGAATGACCGTTTGATCACGTTTGGAATGTTTTTACAGGATTATCTTTCTACAAACAAAAACTTCAGGGTATTCCTAAATTTCATTTATGGCAGTAATCTTCCTTATAACATTCCAAACAGTATAAAATACCGTAACGCACTGGTGATTGAACCCTACATACGGGTTGATATTGGCTTCAGTGCTTTGTTGCTGGACAGTGAAAAATCGAACCGCCGAAGCCACCATCCCTTTCGGAATTTCGAGAATATCTGGGCAACAGTGGAGGTTTTTAATCTCATTGACAGGGATAACACAATTTCATACATGTTAATTAAGGACTTTTCAAATACCACTTTTTCACTTCCTAATCGTCTTACTCCAAGACTGCTTAATGTCAAACTGATCGCCCGGTTTTAAACCGTTTCACCTGAGTTCTGTGCTTCACTGCAGGTTTTCCAACACTTCAATTTCCCAAAATCATCTTTTCTTCTCCCAATCCGGGAAAGTTTTGCTTGTTACAACTTCTGTAATTAATTGAGTTTGAATACTTTACAATGATGGCACTTGATTAGCAATATACCGTCAAACAGTAACCAAGTGAAGACATCAGAACTTATAAACAGGATCAACCAACAGAGAAAAGTTGAAGCGGTTATTGAACCAACCGAAACAGAAATTAACATAACTGTACCGGCAATTCCGGCGGAAGTTGACTATCCCCAACCCGAGCAAACTATATTTATGATTACGAAAGTAACTGCCAGACCTAATCCCTTTTTTACTTCCATTACACTTGACGTTGTTTGTGAACAAAGCAGACATACTATTGTCAGGATGTTCGATATGAACGACAGAATAGTGAAGATGTTTAGCTGGTACCTGGTCAGAGGAACAAATGTAACCACTATCAATGAGCTGAATTCGCTGGGTGGTGGAACCTATTCGGTTGACATTATCGATTCGGAAGCGAAAGTTTTGTATGCTACTAAACTGCGCAAAGAAATTATCTGATTAATAAATTATCTGATTAATAAAAGACATTTTATATACATTATTCAAGACGGACATAGGAATCAACAGGTAGAAAGGGAGTCTTCAGAGACTCCTTTTTTCGTTTGCATCCCTCAAAAATGATTACAGCTATCGGCGGCTATGTTTTAGTTTTGCAGCATGATTCATCTTAGTGTTAATATCAACAAATTCGCTACCCTTCGTAACAGCCGGGGTGGCAATAATCCTGATGTAACGAAGGCGGCTATCGACGCACAAAAATTCGGAGCAGATGGAGTAACTATTCATCCCCGTCCGGACGAAAGACATATCCGCTATCAGGATGCGAGAGAAATAAAAAAAATCATTACCACCGAATTTAATATTGAAGGAAACTGTCGGGAACTGAAATTTATTGATCTTGTTCTTGAAGTCAAACCTCACCAGGTAACATTAGTTCCGGACGCGGAAGGGCAGATTACTTCGAATCATGGCTGGGATACCCTGGCTCACAAAGATTATCTAACGGATATGATCAACCTGTTTCACGAAGGTGGTATAAGGACCTCGATATTTGTTGATCCGGATATCGCAATGATAGAGGGTGCCAGAGCTACCGGTACTGATCGTATTGAATTGTACACGGAAAGTTATGCGAGAAACTACCATCGTAATCGTGAACAGGCTATTCTACCTTTTACAATCGCCGCCAATAAAGCGCTTGAATTGAATCTTGGGATTAACGCAGGCCATGATCTTGATCTGGAAAATCTGGCTTTTTTCGCAGCGAAGACTCCGGGTTTACTGGAGGTTTCTATAGGCCATGCGATTGTTGCAGATGCACTGTATCTGGGATTTGAAAACGTGATCCAGTTGTACAAAAGACAACTTCAATCAGTTACACCCCAATAGTTCACATAGCTTGCTTTCAAGCTGAGGCCCGCGTAGATTTTTTCCAACGATTTTCCCATCAGGTCCGATCAGGAAGTTTTGCGGAATGCCCTGAACACGGTATTTCATAGCAACTTCATTTTGCCAGAACTTAAGATCGCTGACCTGGGTCCAGGCAAGTTGATCTTCCCGGATTGCTTCGACCCAGGGTTCCTTTGCTTTATCAAGTGAAACGCCCAGTATTGTAAAGTTTTTATCCTTGAACTTATTGTAGGCCGCGACAACATTGGGGTTTTCCATCCTGCAAGGCCGGCACCAGCTTGCCCAGAAATCGATCAGCACATATTTGCCCCGGAAAGAATGCAGACTTACCGGAGTACCTGCTGTATCTGTCTGTGAAAACGCAATGGCTTCAGTACCTATGGCGCCTACTTTGGAATCTTCAATCTGTTGTTTCACAATCTTGCCATAAAATCCATCCCTATACTCCTGAGAAATTGAATTGTATCTTTTTTCCAGCACAGAGAAATCCTGCTCCAGCTCGCTGGTAACGACCAGCACAAAAGCGCTTAACGGTGAAGACTTTTTTTCCGATAGGAATTTATCGATTGCCGTCTGAATTGCTTTGAACTGAGCAGTATAATTGATCATTACAGTATCATTCCTGTTCATCGCGGGATTAGATGCCACTTTTGTATTCAGTTCGGTTAACCGCTTAAACAGTGGATTAAATGTTTGCTGAAAACTCATGAAGTCATTGTGAACAGAAGATCCTTTAACCGCCAGATCCTGAAGATTGGTAACATTGCCCGTAACTGATAGTTTTTCGTTGCCAATGAATAAAACCGCTTTTTTCTGAACATCATGAAAATTAATCTGTACCAGATTGGGTTCGGCCAGATTACCCTTTAATTCAAAGTTCCCTTTGGTTACAGTTGATTTTGCAAGGGTATCTGTGGGATTATTTATATCTGTGATACTAACACTGGATTGATCATTGAGCCCGATGATATTGCCGGTAACTACAAATCCTCCGGCAGGCGTTTTCTGGGCGAACAAAGAATTCGGAATGATAAATAATGCGATCAGGAAAAATTTCATATTGCTGTATTTTCGACTGTTTGTACTTTCAAAGGTCCTTATTTTTCTGCATGTCGTCCCTCTAGAACGTTCACAACGTCTTGCAAATTATATCCTTTGGCGTTAAGTAAAACCAAATAGTGGAAGAGAAGATCGGCAGATTCATTCAAAAAAAGTTCTCCATTGTCGTCTTTTGCTTCAATAACCAATTCAACTGCTTCTTCCCCAACCTTTTGTGCAATTTTATTAATCCCTTTCGCGAATAAACTTCTGACGTAAGAGCTATTATCGTCGCTTTTTTTACGAAGATTTATGATGTCTTCTAGATGGTAGAGGAAGTCATCAGCATGGTTTTTTTCGCTCCAGCAGGTATCCGCACCGGTATGACAAACCGGGCCAACGGGAATTGCTTTAATCAACAGAGTATCCTGGTCACAGTCGCTGGAAATCTCTTTCAGGTAAAGAAAATTTCCACTTTCCTCCCCTTTTGTCCAAAGCCTTTTTTTGCTGCGGCTATAGAAAGTAACCTTACCTTCTTTCATTGTCTTTTCCAGCGATTCCTGGTTCATAAAACCAAGCATGAGCACCTTATGTGTCCGGTGGTCCTGAACTATCGCAGGAACGAGGCCATCATGATATTTTTTATAATCAATGTTCAACATAGTCAGATCATTTATTAATAGGCTGCTCATCCGGCCATGAGCGATCGTAGATCGGTTTCATTTACTTTACATAGCCCGTTTGCTGTAGTTTTTAAACCGGCCGGATGTCAATTCCTTCTTTCTGCAAATATCCTTTTAATTCCGGAATCGATATCTCTTTAAAATGAAATATGCTTGCGGCCAGGGCAGCGTCCGCCTTAGCCACCTTGAATACTTCTGTAAAATGAGACATTACGCCTCCTCCGCCGGAGGCTATAACGGGTACGGATACCTGCTGCGCAATCTTCTTTGTGATATCTATGGCAAATCCTTTTTTTGTCCCATCGTGATTCATGGAAGTCAGTAAGATCTCGCCTGCGCCTAATGAAACCGCCTGTTTTGCCCAATCAAGACAGGTTGTTTCCGTTTTTATCTTTCCCCCATTCAGATAAACATACCATTCTCCGTCTTCTTCCTGCCGGCAGTCTATCGCGAGCACTATGCATTGGCTTCCGAATTCTTTAGCCAGTTCATAAACAAGTTTGGGCCTTCGAAATGCAGCCGTATTCACTGATATTTTATCAGCACCATTCTGCAACAACACCTGCACGTCTTCTATACTTGAAATGCCGCCACCAACTGTGAAAGGTATATTGATATGATGTGCGATTCTGTTTACGAGCTCACTGAGTGTTTTGCGCTTTTCATTAGTGGCAGTGATATCAAGAAAAACCAATTCGTCAGCACCTTCCCGGGCATACAAAGCACCCAGCTCAACCGGATCACCCGCGTCGCGGATACTTTCGAAATTGATTCCTTTTACAGTACGTCCGTCACGGATATCAAGACAAGGTATAATACGTTTTGCCAGCATATATAAATCAGATTACAAATTTGAGATCTTCCAGCCGAATACGACCTTCATAAATTGCCTTACCGACAATGGCTCCTTTGCAACCAATATCTTTCAGGTCTTCAAGATCCTGCATTGAACTTACACCACCACTTGCAATGAAATCAATTTCGGGAAACTGAGTAATGATGGTTTTATAAAGTCCAAGCGAAGGCCCTTCCAGTTTGCCATCTTTGCTGACATCCGTACAGAAAATATTTTTTACCCCGTGTTCAATATATTTCTGAATGAAATCATAGATCCAGATATTAGTAGTTTCAAGCCATCCCGCGACAGCAATCTTTTCGTTTTTGACATCCGCACCTAGCAGAAACTTTGCAGCACCATATTGTTTTAGCAGGAGCACAAATTCAGGTTCATTCTTAACCGCAATGCTACCAACAGTAGCCATTACAGCACCGGAACTCAACACTA
>Ga0193752_1000640_pt1 | contig 32337 bp, 23 predicted proteins | sample H1c1metaG_FD_144924 | JGI IMG/M metagenome (GOLD analysis project Ga0193752, IMG submission 144924) | Soil microbial communities from a riparian zone of the East river system, Colorado, United States - H1c1 | ecosystem: Environmental > Terrestrial > Soil > Riparian zone | place: USA: East River... | reverse complement strand
ACAATCAAATTAACTAAAGAAAAGTTACATGATAAAATTAAAGGCGGCTGGGCGGGGCAAACAATCGGTGTAACCTTTGGTGGTCCTTATGAGTTTCGATATAACGGAACGTTCATCCAGGATTATCAACCATTATTGTGGAATGATGGTTTGCTAAAATCCACCATGATTAATAACCCCGGATTGTATGATGATCTTTACATGGATCTTACATTCGTGGATGTCATTGAGAAATATGGAGCCAATGCCCCGGTTGATTCGTTTGCCAATGCATTTGCTAACGCCGGATATATGTTATGGCATGCAAATCAGGCTGCACGATACAATATCCTTAATGGAATTAAAGCACCACAGTCGGGCCACTGGAAATATAATTCACATGCAGAGGATATCGATTACCAGATTGAAGCAGACTATGCCGGATTAATGAGTCCCGGTATGCCCAATACTGCTTCAGTAATTTCTGATAAAATCGGTCACATCATGAATTACGGCGATGGATGGTACGGCGGCGTGTATATCGGTGCAATGTATGCGCTTGCTTTCGTATCCGGCGATATAGAATATATAACCAGAGAAGCTTTAAAAACAATTCCTGAAAAGAGCACTTATTACCAATGCATAAACGATGTTATCAAATGGCACAAACAATTTCCGGATGACTGGCACCGCACCTGGTTTGAAATTCAAAGAAAGTGGTCAAGTGATATTGCCTGTCATGAGGGGATATTCCAACCTTTTAACATAGATGCAAAGGTTAATTCGGCCTATGTAGTGCTTGGTCTGCTTTATGGTAAAGGTGATTTCAGCAAATCGCTGGATATCGCCACCCGTGCGGGTCAGGATGCGGATTGCAATCCATCTTCAGTAGGCGGTATACTTGGAACCGTGCTCGGATATGATAAGATCCCGCAACGCTGGAAAATGGGTTTGAAAGACGCGGAAGACATAAATTTCAAGTATACCGATATTTCGCTGAATAAAGTTTACAATATTGGTTTAAAACACGCGCTGAGTAATATACAATCCAATGGAGGCAAGGTAGAAAATAACAATGTGACCATTAAGCTCCAGCTACCGACGGCCGTTAAACTCGAACAGGGATTTCCCGGTCAGTATCCGATTGCCAGGACAGATTTTAATCAAAACATTAAGGAAGCATCATTTGAATTTGATGGTACGGGTTTTTCACTGGCAGGAGAAGCCCGGAAGAAGAGTGGCGTAACAGCTGACTATGTTTTTGAAGCTGAGTTGTTTATTGACGGGCAAAAAATAGAAACGGCTAAGTTGCCAACTAATTTTACTACGCGAAGATTGGAGTTGTTCTCGAAACATTCGCTGGAGAACAAAAAACATAAGGTTACCGTCAAATTGCTTAACCCGAATGAACAATACGAACTTAGAAGTTTTAATTATGTTGTTTTTTCAGACAAACCCATCAGTCCAGCAAAGCTATAAATGGCTTTTTATAGCTCAGGCTGATCCGGGAACGACGTGGTACGACCTTAGGATGAAGAAAAATCAACAGAATTAAAATAAGTGGGATACTTCCATAGATCAGGCTACCTGCCCATATGCCGGTCAGCGTATTCATCCGCGCATCAGAAGGATCGGCGATGCGGTATCTTACGGGAACCTGGTCTCCTGGTTTATAGCTCAGGTCAGTTGGTGAGTTGAACCATATGGTATCCTGGCCATGTTTAAAATAAATAACAGAATAGGTGGCACGCAACTGGTCGAGTGCATTACCCATACCTTCGAAAGCTTTTACGCCGATTGTTGTTTTGGTCCCGGCCATCCAGATCAATTTACTTGTTAATACAGGAACAATAATTAAGAGTGCCAATGCCAGAAAAAATATTGAACGTCTGATGATCATTTAGAAGCCGGTTGGTATATACTAACCGTGCTGTTAAGGTAGCTGATATTGATGAAAAAAATCCCAATGCAGTTCATTTGCATTAATAGATTTCGATGGAGTATCTCCATTATACTGCCAGGTGGCCCGCCTGGCCAGGCATGTCTGCTGGGCGCCGGGCCTATAAATATCTTCGATTCGTATTTTATTTTTTTATACATTTAAGAAATTTCCGGACTGAAACGACTGCTTGTCATAACACTTCTTACAGTACACCTGTTTAATTTATCAGGATATTCCTGGTTATTCCAATACTTTATCAACAAATCCGGACAATCATTTTCTCAGCGTCTTGAAAAAGAACTTTACAGCGATGCCAACCTTGTAGAGATAAAGGTGCCGCTGAATCTGCCATATTATACAAGTAACACCGGTTATGAAAAAATTCAGGGTGAAGTCGAAGTAAACGGAAAACATTATAACTATGTGAAAAGGAAAATTTCACATGATACCTTGTATATTTTATGCATTACCAATAATGAAAAAAACCGGTTATCCGATTCCCATCGTGATTATGCGAAACTCGTAACCGACGCACCGGGAAATGAAAATGAAAAAAAGGAATCTGTCAAAAAACCGACTTTCGGATTAGAATATAATCAACCCGCTGCCTTTTGCTCAATAGCTGCCCTTAGTGGCTTCCTTAACAGGCAAGGCGGCAATTATTATCCTTATTTGAGCCGCACTAACATCGATGAGAATTTTCGCCCTCCCGGGTCAAGAGGTTCGTGATAATGACGAAATAAATTTAACAAGATCTTATTGGATATTGCTCACCGGGTTTTAGCCCCGGCAAGTGTCTTTGTACTTAGTCCTGCCATGTCTGCTTTCGGCACAATACTTTGTAGTGAGGCCATTGTTAGGTTTTATTTCGACATCTCTTTTCAAACAATCTTTTCTTTTTCAATACAGATTGAAACCCGTCTTTAATATTTCGGTTTTAAATATTCCTGAACCATTATTAAAATTTATTACCATGCCATTTATTCCACTGGAAGCCCATTTGCCGGGCATCACAGGCTTGCTTGAATACCGGAAGGATACAGCAGCTCCTATTCGCGAACTAACTCAAACGCTGTTACGGGGACCATCCACATTAACCGAAGGGGAAAGGGAATTGATCGCTACGATAGTGTCCTATCAGAATGAATGTGTTTTTTGCACGAGTGCCCATACTGCTGCAGCGGATGCATTGCTTGGAGAAAATGTCACGACTGCTGGCATCAAAGAAGATGTTGATTCGGCGCCGGTTTCCGAAAAAATGAAAGCCCTTCTGAAAATAGCAGCTCTGGTTCAGCAAAATGGAAATAGCGTAACACCTGCTGCAATTCAGCTTGCGAAAGATTCCGGCGCTTCTGATCTTGAAATACATGATACGGTTTTGATTGCAGCATTGTTTTGTTTATACAACAGGTATGTTGATGGGCTTTCAACACTTGTTCCAAAAGATAGTTCTTATTACCAGGCGCTGGGAGAGCGCCTAAAAATAAACGGATATAACAGGTTACCCCAGGGGTATGACTTTTTAAAAAAGCAATTATGACAGATCAAAATCAAACGATTACAGCCTATCATATCCTGTTATTTTGCATTTGCTTTACAGGAACAGCATTAGCGGGAACAGTGTCAACACTGATGTCTGTTTATTTACCGGTTGCGGTTAAGGATCTGTTGGGTTCTGAAACTACAGATGGTCTGAATAATATATCTGCATATATCAACGCAATATTTATTATCGGTGCTGCATTTGGGGGATTCATTTGCGGTGTAATCAGTGACAGGGCGGGCAGAAAAACGGGTGTGATTGTTTCGATAGCTGCTTATGGCCTGTTCACTTTTTTGACCGGGTTTATGAATAGCTGGTGGGCCGTTGTCATCTGCCGGTTTTTCAGCGGATTCGGTCTGGGCGGGGTACTTGTAACCACCACAACGCTGATGATGGAAGAATGGCCAAAGAAGACAAGAGCAATTTTTATTGGTATTCTATCTATTTCTATTCCTGTTGGCATTTTTTCAGCAGGCGTTATAGATTATTTTGTTTCATCTTGGCGTCAGGCATTCCTGGTTGGTATCATCCCTCTTTTTATTTCTATAATTTCCATATGGCTGCTTAGAGAATCAACGAGCTGGAAATTCGAAAAAAACAATTTCGATGGCACAAAAAAGAAAGAGAATATTCTCGATAAACATCATCGAAAGGATCTCATAGCAGGGTCCGTGATTTTTGGTACGATGCTTATTGGCCTATGGGCGATATTTTCCTGGCTACCCACCTGGATAAATACGCTTGTTATTAGTGGGGATGGGCAAAAAGAGCGCGGCTTGAGTATGATGATGCTTGGAATGGGTGGCCTTGCCGGCGGCTTCATGTCGGGTTGGCTCATAAATGCAATAGGATCACGCAAATCCATGCTATTATCATTCATTGTTTGTGCACTTGTTTCTTTTATATTACTAAAAACCAATAGTGCCGTCTCTGTTGTTGTTTATGTTGAGATAGCATTACTGGCACTTTTCTTCGGCATAAGTCAGGGTGTGTTATCCGTTTATATTCCTGCTATGTTCCCTGTTGCTATCAGGGGTACTGCAACAGGTTTTTGTTTTAATATAGGCAGAATTTTTACGGCTATTGCTGTATTGTTCGTTGGGGTATTGGTATCCGAACTTGGAGGTTACAGCAACTCACTTTTTACATTTTCACTGGTGTTTATCATTGGACTAATATTTACTTTTTATTCAAAAGAGAAAAAAGATCCTCAGATTTTATCAGTAGCCAACCCCGCTTAATTCTTTATGAATCATTTCAAATCCCAAAATTCATTCAATGAGATATTTTATTAAATTACTGACCTTCCTGATTTTTACAGTGTGTTCTGTGAGCGTATTTTCGCAGACAAGCACAATCAGCGGAACAATTACTGATAATAATAATGCACCATTATCAGGAGTCAGTATAACTATAAAACAAACCAACTTTGGCACTTTAACGGATGCTGATGGCAAATTTAACCTGACTGCTTCTTCAGATGCCATACTTATAATCAGTTCCGCAGGTTATAAATCGGTGACATATACAATTGCTACATCCGGACCCGATGTCAATCTGAAACTTGATGATGACATGGCTCGTCTTGATGAAGTGCTTGTAACGGGCCTTGCTACCTCAGTGAAAAGAAGAAACCAGGCAAATGCAATCGTTTCAATTTCAAATAAACAATTGCAGGGATACGCACCTGCACAGACTTTTGATGCGGCATTAAACGGAAAAATCCCGGGTGCTTATATCAACGCCAATAACGGCGCACCCGGTGGCGGTATTTCAGTAAAATTAAGAGGGGTTACATCCATATTCGGCAATACGCAACCATTATACGTTGTAGATGGAGTGTTTATGGATAATAAAGCAACGTCTGCAGGATTGAATTCGGTGACGTCTGCATCCGCCGGAGGCAATTCTTCGAACCAGGATAATCCATCAAACAGGATCGCGGATATTCGCTCTGAAGACATCGAAAACATAGAAATATTAAAAGGCGCTTCTGCAGCAGCGATCTATGGTTCTAAAGCTGCAGCCGGCGTGATCCTGATCACTACTAAACGCGGTAAACAAGGAAAGGCCAACCTAAGTTTTTCGCAGGATATTGGGTTCGTGAAAGTTCGTAAATTGATCGGAACCCGGCCATTAACACCACAGGCTGTTCAAATGCAGGGATGGGATATCAACGAATACAATGCAGCAGTTACTGCAGGCAAGATATACGATTACGAAAAAGAAATGTACGGCGAAACCGGTCTCACAAGAAATAGTGTCCTCAGTATTACGGGCGGAAGTCAAAAAACAACCTTTTATCTATCAGCTGCACACAAAGATGAAGAAGGTATTATAAAAAATACAGGTTACCGGAACAATAGTTTCAGGCTGAATCTTGATCACAATCTCACGGACAATATTAAGATTGGTATCAGTACAAATTATATCAATTCTTCTGCAGACAGGGGGCTCACCGGAAATGATAATGCCGGTGTTACTTATGGTGTAGCCTTATCATCTACACCAGGTTTTACAGAGTTGCATCCCGATGCCAATGGGGTTTATCCACGTAATAAATATGCGGGATCAAATCCAATCGAGACCAGGAACAAGATGAGGAATAATGAAAATGTAAACCGTTTTATCACCGGTGTCACCTTAGATGCCTTAATATTTAAAAATGAAAAAAGTGTTACAAGATTTGTCGGACGTGGTGGCATAGACTTTTACAATTTGCAAACGGATGCCCAATTTCCAGCTTCCCTCCAGTTTCAGACTGTAAACAAAGGCGTTTCCATACAGGGATTCACAAAAAACCTGAATACAAATTTTATCTTTTCGCTGGTAAATAACTATATCCCCTCCAATAATCTCGGATTCACTACATCTATTGGTCTCACACAGGAAACCGGATCATTTAATAATTTATTGAATGTTGCCACTCAGGTAATTTCGGGTCAGACAAATGTCGATCAGGCAGGTGCATTAACAGCGACACAGTTCAGGACAAAAAATCAGGATAATGGCTTTTTTGTTCAGGAAGAAGTAATTATTGTCAATGCAGTTAACCTGACAGCAGGGGTAAGGTTCGACAGGTCATCTAATAACGGAAATGCATCGAAATTCTATGCTTATCCCAAAGCAGGTGTATCATGGAACCTAACCGAAATGGGAATATTAAACAAAGAAGTGTTTGAAAATTTTAAAGTTCGGGCAGCCTATGGACAGGCCGGTAATTTTCCGGCTTATGGAAGCAAATTTACCTCCTTGCTCGTTTCTAATATTGAAGGTCAGCCGGGATCTGTTGTCAGCACACAGCAGGGGCAACCCGGTATTGAACCAGAGCGTCAGACTGAGATCGAAGCAGGTATTGATTTCAGTTTGCTGAAAGGAAAATTGAGTTTCGAATTTACAGTTTACAATAAAAAGGTTTTTGACTTTTTAATGTTGAATAATCTTGCGGCGTCTTCCGGTTTCGCAACAGAATGGGTAAATGCCGGAGACTTGCGTAACCGCGGAGTAGAATTAGGATTGAATGCACAGCCTGTTTCTTCGCGGAATATCAAATGGAACACGTCAGTAGACTTCTGGTTCAACAGATCAAAAGTTACCAGGCTCGCTATTGCACCGGTTCAACTGGGTGGTCTGGCAGGATTGGTAGCAGGTGTGTTTCAGATAGAAGAAGGGAAATCTGCCACCCAAATAATCGGTCTGACCAATGAGCCGGGTTATATGCCTCCCATTAAAGTATGGGGTGATCAGGAACCGCGTTTTCAGATGAACACTTATAATGAGATTATTTTTCGAAACAGACTTAGTCTCCGGTTTTTGGTGCATTGGAAAAAAGGTGGACAAAATATTAATCTTACAAACTTGCAAAGTGACTTTGGTGGAACCAGTGTTGATTTTGATGAAGATAAAAATGGAAATCATATTCCTGACGGATTGGACAGGATCATGAAAGTAGGATCAACTTCAGAAGAATTTATTCGTAACAGTGGCTATCTCCGTTTTCGTGAAATCGGATTGTATTATTCCTGGAATAAACTGCCTGTACATTTTCTTAGAGTCTTAAGACTGGGTATATCACTGAATAATTATTTTACCATTACGAAATATCCAAGTTATGATCCGGAAGTTTCAAACTTCGGAGCTGGTTTTTCGGGTGGAGTTGATGCGATACCTTTTCCCTCATCCAAACGCGCAAGTTTTCACATAACTATTGATTTCTAAACATCGAAATGAATTATATGAATAATATATCAAAAATATTCTTCCTGCTTTTTTTTGCCGCTTTATTATTTATTTCCTGTAAAAAAGATTATGGTAATTTAAATAATCCCACTGTAGAAAGTTTCCTGGAGAATGCGACTAAAGACCAGTTAAACAATCTTGTGAGCGGTACCGAATCTGCCATGAGAAATAATCTTGGTATGTATCTGGACGATGTTAGTGTAATTGGCCGGGAAATTTACCGTTTTTCAGGTGCTGATCCCCGTTATACGACCGATTTACTTGGCGCAAGTGATGCAACACTTAACAATACCGGTTTTTATATAGTAAATGTCTGGTCTTCAAAATACCGCGTTGTTAAAAATTGTAATCTATTGATTGAAGCCTCCGCAAACTCAACATTTCTGACTGACGCAGAAAAAAAAGCGTATAGCGGATTTGCAAAAACGATCAAAGCATATGAGTTGTTGCTTTTATTAAACCTGACCGGAGCCAATGGAATCAGGATTGATGTTGCTGACCCATCTCAACCGCGTCCGGTAGTTTCTTATGAGCCTGCATTGACAGCTATTGCTGCCTTACTCGAAGAAGGTAAAAACGAATTGAACGGGTCTGTTGTTTCATTTACATTGTCGTCTGGTTTTTCAGGGCTGAACACATCTGCAGGTCTGGTCAGGTTCAACCGTGCTCTTGCAGCAAGGATTGCTGTTTACCGCAGCAAGTGGCCGGAAGCGCTTACTTATCTCAATGAATCTTTTTTTAATTTAAACGGTCCTTTTGACACTGGAGCTTATCATGTATTCAGTACTGGTTCGGGAGACCAGTTAAGTTCCGCATTTTTTCCTCAAAACCAGGCAGGTGAACTAAGGTTGGCTCATTCTGCGTATGAAACGGAGATGACACCAGGTGATGACCGTATCTCAAAAGCTTCTCTTCGGTTGGCGCCGTACTCAAATACCGGTCTGACCGGCAATCGTGATGTATGGGTTTACACCACATCTACTACACCTGTGCCAATTATCAGGAACGAAGAGTTAATATTGATCTATGCAGAAGCAAAGATCGGCAGCAACGGTTTTCCGGATGCAATAGTTGCGCTTAATAAAATAAGGACATCTCATAACCTTTCTGTTTATGGTGGAGCAGTAAACCAAACAGCCCTTACAAACGAAATGCTCAGGCAACGAAGATATTCGCTCTTTTTTGAAGGGCATCGCTGGGTTGACCTGCGGAGATATGCAAGACTAAATACGTTGCCTGTTGACAGGGCAGGAGATAATATCTGGACAGAATTTCCGCTGCCATCAACAGAACAATAAATGACTCAATCTTAACTCAAATACTCAATTAATTAATATACATTTCTTTATCAGTAAATAATTAAATATGGCACACATAGATTTAGGGAACGATTTGCCTGGTATTCGTGGTCCAATGGCATATCGCCCGGAAATTAACCAATCCATGAGTGAATTTGCCGAGATATTATTAAGGGACGATGATAATACGTTAACACGTGGAGAAAGAGAATTGATAGGCACATATGTGTCTTATCTTAATGACTGTTTTTTTTGTCAGAATGTGCATGGAGCATTGGCCGGTCATTATATGGATTGCGATATTCAACAAATCGATGCCATAAAAAAAGATTTCAACAGCACGGATTTATCTGCGAAAATGAAGGCCCTGCTTGTTATTGCAGGTTCTGTACAGAAAGGCGGCAAACATGTTACTGCTGAACAAGTGGAACAGGCCAGAACAGAAGGCGCGACAGACCGCGAGATCCATGATACAGTGGTAATAACATTCCCTGGTATATAACTTATGGTCAGCTTTAACAAAGTAAAAAAGTATGAAAAAAATTATTTTAATAGCAGGATTGATCTTACTGCTCGCATTTGAAATTGGCAGGGTTTACTTTATCATGCCATTTCCAGGTAGCCAGAAAAGTAATACTATTGACCTTGCTTACTGGATCGATCAGAATATAGTTTGGGTCAGGATAGTATTGATCCTTCTGGTCATTATTCCGGCTATTAACATTTTCCGGCAAAGGAAGAATTGGAAAAAAATTCTACTTGGTAGCACACTACTGCTCTATGCTGTTGTATTTTATCTTTTCAATTTTAAGTTTCTCGCCGATAAGATGTTTTATCAGCCAAAATCCAAACAATTTCAATCCTCACAACAAAACTCGATCGCAGAAGATAAACTGGTAATTGCGGTCGAGCTGAACGGCGAAGCAAAAGCATATCCGATTCAGCTTATCGGTTATCATCACCAGGTAACTGATACCATCGGTATGGTGCCCGTCATGGTAACATACTGCACGGTTTGCCGGACTGGTAGAGTGTTCAGTCCGAAAGTAAATGGAAAACTTGAAACATTCCGGCTTGTAGGTATGGATCATTTCAACGCGATGTTTGAAGATGCCAGTACGCACAGCTGGTGGCGGCAGGCAACAGGAAAGGCTATTACAGGCCCCTTAAAGGGAACAGCCCTGAAAGAAATACCTTCCGCGCAAATGACACTCAGTGCCTGGTTAAAACAATATCCTCAATCTCTGGTATTGCAGCCCGATACCATTTTTAATAAACGGTATAAAGGACTGGCCGGTTTTGACAGAGGAACTATTAAGAGTGGATTGGAAAAACGCGATTCTACTTCCTGGAAGTTTAAATCATGGGTTGTAGGCATATCGGATGATAATGTATCAAAAGCTTACGACTGGAATGATTTAGTCAATGAGCACATTATTCAGGATTCTTTACCGGGCTTACCCGTTTTGCTGATGCTGGATTCGGACACGGCAAGTTTTTATGTTTATAACAGAATGGTCGATGGTAAAGCGCTTCATTTTAAAAAAGATGGCACCCAAACATTTGTAACGGATATCAATACAGGTTCGATATGGAATCTGAAAGGGGAGTGTACAGAGGGACTACTTAAAGGCCGCAAGCTTCAGCCTGTACAATCTTACCAGGAGTTTTGGCACTCGTGGTCTACCTTTCATCCCAATACTCTTAAATATATGTAGGCGCGAACCATTCTGCAAACTTATGTCTGTGGCCCCCAACATTATCATTATCCAATGAATATCAGTATGAAAGACAACCGGGAGCGGTGTATTCAGCCCTGCAATCTTATCTTGGCTTGTCCGGTCATAAAAATATTTTATTTAAACTCTATCTGTAAAGTAGACTAATACATTTTCTTATTATCTTTGCGGCAGTTCTTATTTAATACTTATCAAGAAAGGCTGAGGGAATGGCCCTGCGAAGCCTTAGCAACCGTCCATTCAAATGGAAATGGTGCTAATTCCATCCCCGCAATCCGGCGGGGGTAGTTAAGTCAGTAGTATTGCAATAAATTATGACATCATAACAAAAGGCACTCCTGATTTAAGGGGTGCCTTTTGCTGTGTATGGCAATACAAATTGAAAAGCATCCGGGAAACAAATTGATGAGCGGTTTTTAAAGTGTAAATCTTAACGTGTAAATGATCAAAGATGAAAAAAACATTGCGGATGTTAATCAGCCAGCCTCGCCGACCAATCTCTTTAGCCAACATCACACTGTACAGAGAGCGTTGTTGTTGCTCATCGTAAGTTCTGAAGAGAATTTGTAATTCTTTTTATTTAACATTTTTTGTTAGCGTATTTAAAATGGTACCTGGTACCGAAGGCTATTGCTATGCCCAATATGAAAAGTTAACAATTAACCGACTTAATTAATGTTTAAAGAAATGAAACTATCTATTACATTATTATTCATTCTCCTGGTAAAGACAATTTCGGCCCAGAACGTTGCAGTCACAGGTTCGGTGAGATCCGCAGCGGGCGAGGTTTTGGCCGGAGTATCGATTCAGGAAAAAAATGGTCAGCTGGCAACTATTACAAACATCCAGGGTACTTTTACGATTTCGGTACCGCCAAAAAGCATCCTGGTATTTTCCTACGCCGGATTTCAATCGCGTGAAATAAACGCAGAACAGGTTTCCGGACCTTTGCAAATTATTTTACAACCAGGCGAAAATGCCCTTGACGAAGTGGTGGTAACAGCTCTTGGTATTTCCAGGCAAAAAAAATCCCTTGGTTACGCTGTACAGGAACTTAAAACACAGGACATAGCTGAAGCTAAAGAACCAAACCTCGTCAATGCGCTGGCTGGTAAGATTGCCGGTGTTCGTATTACCAACAGCCAGGGTGATATGGGATCTTCGCGGGTTGTCATCAGGGGTGAGACTTCTATTTCAGGAAACAATCAGCCTTTATTTGTAATTAATGGAATACCGGTAGATAATTCCCAGTTAAATTCTGCGGGAGCACGTGACTATGCAAACACGATCTCAGATATCAATCCCGATGATATCGAATCGATCAGTGTTCTGAAAGGACCCAATGCTGCTGCACTATATGGTTCAAGAGCTGCAGCGGGCGTTATCCTGATTAAAACGAAAACCGGCAAATCCAAAAAGGGATTGGGAATCACATTTAATTCAAATGTTGTTTTTGAAGATCTGCTCACACTGCCGAAATATCAGAATACTTTCGGTCAGGGATCAGAAGGCAAATTCAGTTATGTGGACGGAAAGGGTGCTGGTATAAACGACGGCGTAGATGAAAGCTGGGGCCCGAGAATGGATGGAAGATTGATACCTCAGTTTTATTCCAAAGGTGAAGCCGTTCCTTTTGAAGCACATCCCGATAATGTCCGTGATTTTTTCAGAACTGGTTATGTAGCTTCCCATGGTATTGCTATTGCCGATGCAAATGAAAAATTTGATTATAGGTTATCTTATAATAACCTGAAACAGGAAGGCGTGATTCCCAATTCTGGTCAGGGAAAAAATTCTTTCGCACTCAATACCACGCTGAGGCTTACCGATCGGTTAAGTATAACGGCTAATGCAAATTATAGCCGTCTTTCTTCAGATAACCTTCCAGGAACAGGGGGTACCCGTGCAACAAGCACGATGCTCCAGTTCACCTGGTTTGGCCGTCAGGTCGATATAAACCGGTTGAAAAGTTATCGCGACGCAGACGGCGTTCCATTTAACTGGAATAATAGCTACTATAGTAATCCTTATTTCATTGCCTATGAAAACACCGTTGAGCAAATGCGAAACCGATTGATCGGTAGCGTATCCCTTAACTATAAGATTATCCAAGGGTTGAATTTCAATTTCAGGTCAGGAACTGATTATTATAATGACAGGCGTAAGATTAAAATTGCTTATGGTACAAACGGAACTCCATATGGTTCATACACTGAAAGCGCCTTTACGGTAAATGAAACAAATACTGAGGGCACTCTGAACTATACAAAACAAATTAACAGTGATTTCAGCGTCGAAGCGTTGGCCGGCGGAAACATACGATCACGTTATATTGAACAAAATGATCAGAGTGCACCCAGGCTTGCAGTAGCTGGCTTGTATTCACTAAGTAATTCAAGAGATCCGCTGGTATCTTCTAACAACTATAGCAAACTGAAATCATACAGTGTGTTTGGATCAGCACAGGTTGGATTCAGAAATTTTTTATTCCTGAATATTACAGGCAGGAATGATTGGTCATCCACGCTTCCTGCTGCAAACCGATCTTACTTTTATCCATCGTTCAATGGAAGCCTGGTGCTAACAGAAGCATTTGATATCAAAAGCAATTTTCTCAATTTTGCGAAGCTGCGCGGTGGTTGGTCCAAAGTGGGAAAGGATGCTGATCCTTACCGGTTGCTGAATACTTATGCATTTGGAACTCCTTTTGGTTCTTATCCGCAGTTGAACGCTTCAACAACTGATTTGAATCCGAATCTGAAACCTGAAACAACCAATTCAACAGAATTCGGAGCTGAAGCAGTGTTATGGAACAGAAGGATCAGGCTTGATCTGAGTTATTATAATACCAACAGTTATGATCAGATCCTTAGTGTAGATGTAAGTCCATCAACCGGCTTCAGGTCTAAATTATTAAATGCAGGCGAGATAAATAATAAAGGGTTTGAAGTGCAGTTAGGACTTACACCTGTAAGAAACAAGTTTGTCTGGGATATTGATGTCAATTATGCTGTGAACAGAAGCCGTGTGATTGAACTTGACCAGGAAGGGTTGCTTCAGAATTATGTGGTTGCTACAAATTCAGCGCAGGTGATTGCTGCAGTTGGCCAGCCATACGGAACACTGTTCGGTAATGCTTTTCTGAGAGATGATAAAGGTAATATTCTTGTAAACGCCACAGGTGCCCCCAGAACAGATCCCACAAAAAGATTCCTGGGAAAGTATACGCCAGACTGGATCGGCGGCATTACCAATACTTTTAGCTATAAAGGTTTCAGCCTGGGCGTATTGATAGATGGAAGTTTTGGTGGCTCAATTTATAACGGAACTTTTGCCACCGGAACTTATACCGGGGTGTTAGCTTCTACATTACCTGGCCGTGGAGCCGAAAACGGGGGTTTGAACTATTACTATCCGGGGAATAATAAAGCGAATGGAACTGTAAAGCTCGAATCCGGCGCAACAGTACCTGCCGGAGAAACGGTTTATGACGATGGCATCGTGTTCAACGGAGTAACAGATGACGGTAAAGCAAATACAAAAATACTTCCTGCTCAGCAATACTATAAATCGTTTCGGACTATTGATGAAGCAAATATTTTTGATGCTTCCTATGTAAAGTTGCGCGAAGTAAAACTCAGTTATAATCTGCCATTAAAATGGATACGTTCTTTAAGACTTGCCGGCGCTTCCGTTTCATTGGTTGGCAGAAACCTCTTAATTCTTCATCGTAATGTTGATGATATTGATCCTGAGGTAGCATTCAACACAGGAAATGGGCAGGGACTTGAAAGTCTTTCCAATCCTACTATCCGGAGTTATGGATTTAACATCAACCTTAAATTTTAAATGATGTCAATAATGAAAAAAACCAGTATGTATACTTTTCTGATTGCGGTTATCGCACTTAGTGCCTGCAATAAAAAACTGGATGAAGTTAATACTAACCCGAATGCAACCGAAGATGCACAACCTGATTATTTACTGACAGGAGCTATTAAGAATTCCTCGGATGCTTATTGGGGTGTTGCGAATAATATGAATGCAAGTCTTTTATTTGTCCAACACTGGGCAAAAATTCAGTATACTGAAGAGGACCGGTTCATATTTTCAAACAGTAGCTTTACTACCCTGTGGTCAACAGGATACTCTCAGAGTATTACCAACCTGAATGAGATCATTAAACTGGCTGAAGAGTCAAACAATCCGAACTACAAAGGAGTGTCAATTGTTTTGAAATCATGGGTGTTCCTCTTACTGACAGATGCCTATGGTGCTATACCTTATAAGCAGGCTGGTTCCATTGATGATTTTATAACACCGGCTTATGATGCACAAAAGGATGTGTACTTTGGATTACTTGATGATCTTAAAGAAGCGAAAACATTACTTGACCCTGCTGGCAAAGCAATAGGCGGGGATATTATTTATTCCGGAGATATTGCCAGGTGGGAAAAACTGGCAAATTCATTGCGTCTTCGCATAGCATTACGGATTGCGGATAAGGAACCTGCAAAATCCAAACAGGTAATTGATGAAATAAAATCCGATGGTGATGCTTATATATCAGACAACGCAGACAATGCGCAGTTAGTTTATCAAACTTCTCCACAGCAAAATCCAGTGAGTGCATCATTCGAGACCCGTGATGATTATCGGGTCAGCAAATCAATAGTCGATAAATTATTTCAGTTAAATGACCCTCGTTTACCTATTTATGCAAGTAAAACCCAAGCGCTCACGTCGCAGGAATATGTCGGCATACCAAATGGGTTAACAACCTCCGAAGCGAGTATATTAGGTTTAGCGAAAACTTCCAAGCCAGGCGCTTATTTTCTTACACCGCAGTCGCCCGCTGTTATTTTCAGCTACGCGGAATTGCTCTTTGATCGCGCGGAAGCCGCAGCCAGGGGATTCACAACTGAAAACGCCGCAACGCTGTATCAGGACGCCATAAAAGCTTCTTTTAAGCAATATGGGATTGCTGACGCCGCTGCCGCCACTTATCTTGCTCAACCTACTGTTCAATATGATGCAGGTAATTTCAAAAAATCAATCGGTGAACAAAAATGGATTGCCCTGTTTGGACAAGGATTGGAGGCTTTTGCAGAAAGACGCAGACTTGATTATCCGGTACTCATGGCATCAGTCAATACGGTTTTAAATGGCCAGATACCGGTACGCCTTATTTATCCCGGAACCGAACAATCATTGAACGGGGAAAACTATAAGGCTGCAGTTTCCGCCCAGGGCGCTGACCAGTTGACCACAAAACTCTGGTTTGATGCTTTCTAAAATGCCCGAACATATAATCTAAATACAATATTCTCCTGCCGGCAGTGTGTAACTGCCGGCATTTGGTAAACGCTTTTTAAAGGTATGGTTGGCAAGAAGTTATTGGCTTAAACAATTACCATTACATACTGTTACAGGATATTGTTTACCTCAATGTGATACCTTAAATTTGTCTATTATATTGATGGACTAATCAATTTTTGAAATGAAAATAATTTTAAGTCTTGTTTCGCTGATATTCTTTTATGGATTTGTTCCTCGGGACCGGGTTTCATTTTTAGGTCGCTGGCGGGGCGAGTTTGAAATAAGACCGGGTATTAAAGTTCCTTTTAATTTTGAATTTGCTGAAAAAAAGGACAAGTCTGCCGCTATATTCTTTTTGAACGGTGATGAACGTTTTGACGGGGGAACAGTTAAACAGGAGAAAGATTCTTTATTTGTAGCACTAGACCAGTTTGAGAACGAGTTCGCTTTTAAAATTAGTGGAAATGAATTGACCGGCGTATTAAGAAGGCAGGGTGGAATTGGAAATAAAACTCCGGTAACTGCTACTAAAAACATTTCGTACCGGTTTAAGGAAACTACTCCCCCTGGTGCTGTGACACTCTCAGGCAAGTATGATATCACTTTTAAGTCTGCCAATGGAGAACAAGAAAAAGCAGTTGGCCTTTTTGATCAGGAGGGCGGAAAACTAAAAGGAACTTTTTTAAGGATTACCGGTGATTCGCGGTACCTGGATGGCATAGTCGAAGGCAATACTTTTCAAATGTCTTCATTTATCGGTTCCTCGCCTGGCTACTACAAAGGAACAATCGATGCAGATGGTAAAATTACGGGTGAAATTATTGGTTCGAGAGGAAGCCAGGCTTTTAGTGGAGTGCCAAACGAAAATGCTGCTTTGCCTGATGCATATAAACTCACTTATTTAAAGGATGGATATTCTTCCCTTGATTTTTCCTTTCCTGACGTTGATGGTAAAATGGTTTCATTGAAGGATGAGCAATATCAGAATAAGGTGGTAATAGTCACGATCGGCGGAACCTGGTGTCCAAATTGTATTGATGAAACCAACTTCCTGGTGCCCTGGTTTAAGGCAAATAAGAAACGAGGTATTGAAGCCATCGCCATTCAATATGAAAGGCAAACTGATCCGGCATATGTTAAGAAGGTGCTTACAAAATTCCGTCAAAAATATCAAGTAGAATATCAACAGTTGTTTGCGGGAAAAGCCGACAAGCAGGCAGTAGCGGCTTCATTACCGGCGTTAAATACATTTCTTTCATTTCCCACTACGATCCTTATTGATAAACAGGGTAAAGTGGCTAAAATACATACAGGGTTTTCAGGTCCGGCAACTGGTAAATATTATGATGAATTTGTAAAGGAATTTAATCATGACATTGATGTGCTGGTTAAATAGTCAAGCGCTATCCTGCGGATTTAACCTGCAAATTGTTCATCAGTTTCCTGGATGGGCGACGAGCCATATAAAGTATTGGTTTGAATTGTTATTTTAGGGACGATTAATCAAGCGCTTTCAACTATCAATTATTCTTGTTATTTTACCAATGAATAGTGGCGTAGGAGCAAATCTCCCGCCTGTTTACATAAACCCTCAACCCTATGAAACCAATTATTTTTATTTTCATTGTGTCTTCCTTATTCTCACGATATGTTATAGCGCAGGATTTTTACCCGCTCAAAAGGAAGTCATATCATTTAAATGTTGCTGTTGACAAAAAGACAACTTACGAAGAGGATCTTAACGAATCGCCATATGTTCTGCCTGATCTGACTGCACAGATTTATCCGGGTGAATCCATTTTTATTGAAATTGAACAGCTCAATGGAGTGATAAAGAATGTGAAAGCCGTTGCGGAAAATAAATTCCCGGATAAAACGATAACAATAAGTTTTACGCAGAGTGCAAAGAAAAAAGCACATGAATTAATGATGCTTAAGATTGTAAATCCTTTTAAGTACGTACTTAGATACAATACGAAAATTTACCTGATGCAGCATAAAAAATGGATAAATACGAATGTCTTACCTGTACCGGCCGGATTATCTGCCTTTGAAACCTGGCCTGATATAATTACCTCGATAGCCCTGGCTGACTGGAGCTTTGATATCAAATAACAAATGAACTGATTAAAAAAACAGCGAAGATTTAGCTTCGCTGTTTTTTTATTTTAATCATTTTCCAATTCGGTACAATCTTCCCTGGTCTGTAATTGTATATAGAGCGCCATCTTTTCCCTGGGTGATATCCCGGAAACGTTGACCAAGATTTCCAAGTAATCTTTCTTCTCCCACTACCTTATTATTTGCGATAATGAGTCTGTCAACATGCTGGCTGCTTAAGCAACTGATAAACAAATTGTTCTTCCACTCAGGCATATTCGAGCCAGTATAAAAGGTCATTCCACTTGGTGAAACCACAGGATCCCAGTAGTACACCGGTTGTTCAAGACCATCTTTCTGTTGAATTGCATCTCCTACTTTATCACCGCTGTATTCAATTCCATATGTTATAGTGGCCCAGCCATAATTTTTCCCGGGCTGTATTCTGTTGAGTTCATCACCGCCGCGAGGTCCGAATTCATGCTCCCACAGATCACCCGTAGCCGGATTTAATGTCAGGCCCTGAACATTACGATGGCCATAAGAGTAGATTTCCGGGCGGGCATTTGGGTCGCCGGCAAATGGATTTCCGTTTGCAGGTTTACCATCTTTCGTTATTCTAAGTACTTTACCAAGTGCTGAATTGAGTTGCTGCGCCTGTGGTCTTGTTTGCTTATCTGAACGTTCTCCGGTGCTTACAAACAGGTTCCCTGTTTTGTCTATAACGATTCTTCCGCCATAGTGCAGGTTTCCCTTGTAAGCAGGCGTTGCCCTGTAAATAACGGTAGCTCCTTCGATGGTTTTTTCATCGGCCGATAATTTGCCTTTAGCAACTGCGGTATTATTACCATCAGGCGTTTTTTCAGAGAACACCCAATATACCATTCTGTTTTGAGCGAAAGCCGGGTCGATAGCCAGACCCAGAAGTCCGCCCTGGCCAGCTGGATTTACTTCAGGCAATCCTGTTATTTCTGCGCTGACCTGGCCTTCAGGGGTTGCTATCCGCATCATACCTCTTTTTTCAGTGATCAGAAACCTTCCATCGGGTAACATGGCAATGCCCCATGGACTTTTGAGGTCTGATGTAAGCAATTTGCCTTCGTAGGCAGATGTCGTTTTGACTCCTGAAATTCTTGTTTGGCCCGTAAATGCAGGCTTGTAATCACTATTTGGTGGTTTTGTTTCAACAGGTGCTATGGCTGTATCTGACAAATTATTTACTCCCGCTAAGGTTGCCGTTGTAAGCAACGTGAAAGCAAATGCAAAACCTAAAGGACGATTATTCATTTTCATTATATATTTTTTCAGGCACTAAATGTAGGTATTAATCTATAAACTGCCCTCCTGCGAAGGAGGGCGGCGAGCGAAGCGAGCGGGTGGTTGTTCTGTGGTCTTCGCAAGTAATCAGTATGCAGTTACCAAAAACAACCACCCCTGTCGTCTTCGACGCCTTCCCCTCCTTCGCAGGAGGGGAGGCGGTTATTTCATACTTTTACTATTCAATTTATCGACATGAACAAAATATTGGCTGTGGTACTGATTGTGTTTTCAATAACTTTTTCTGCCTGTGAAAATAAATCTTCGCATGAAACGGCTAAGACCGGCTCCGACTCAACAGGTGCACCGGTAGAAACAAAACCACCAAATAGTAACTATAAGCCTGCATTTACGGGCCAAACCAGGATTGGAAGTGCAAAAACAGAAACGGCTTATGAAGCAAAGTCTCTTACGACAGAACTTAAAAGCCCCTGGGGGATAACAAATCTCCCGGACGGTCGCTTCCTCATCACTGAGAAAGCCGGTACAATGCGTATCGCCACTGGTAACGGAACACTCAGTGCCGCGATTACAGGCATCCCCACAGTAAACTCTGGTGGCCAGGGTGGCTTATTGGGAGTAACGCTGGATCCGGCTTTCGCTCAAAACAGAATGATATTTTGGGTTTATTCTCAGCCATCTCCTGAAGGTAATCTTACAGCCGTTGCCAAGGGAAAACTTTCAGCTGATGAAAAAACAATAGAAAACGCCGCCGTCATCTACAGGGCAACGCCTGCTTACAAGGGAAACCTGCACTATGGCGGAAGAATATTATTTGACAAAACAGGGAACCTGGTAGTAAGCACTGGTGAGCGTTCTGACCTGGTAACAAGGCCACAGGCACAGGACCTGAAATCCGGGCTTGGAAAGATAGTAAGAATAACAACTGATGGCCAACCGGCAAGCGGAAACCCATTCGCTGCTAACGCCAATGCCAGACCGGAAATCTATTCATATGGACACCGGAATGTTCAGGGTCTCGCTTTTCATCCTCAGACCGGTGATCTTTGGGAAGTGGAATTTGGTCCCAGAGGTGGTGATGAAATAAACAGAATAGAACCTGGAAAAAATTATGGCTGGCCGACTATCACTTATGGTATTGAGTATAGCGGAGAAAAAGTAGGAGATGCCATTCAACAGAAAGGTGGACTTGAACAACCGGTGTATTACTGGGATCCGGTAGTATCTCCCAGCGGTATCACATTTTATAATTCAGACAGTATACCTGAATGGAAAAACAATTTGTTCATTAGTTGCCTGAGCGGTCAACATATAGCCAGGTTGATCATCGAAAATAATAAAGTTGTTGGAGAAGAGAGATTGTTAGCCAGTGAAGGCCAGCGGTTCCGGGCTATAACGCAAGGTAATGATGGTGCATTATATGCAGTCACCGAACAGGGAAGGTTGTATAGGATTGGAAAGAAGTAAAAAAAGCTCCCCTCCTGCAAAGGAGGGGAAATGCCGAAGGCATGGGGTGGTGGTTTTTTGGTAATTACATACTAATAATCTTCGAAGACCAAAGAACAACCACCCGCTCGCTACGCTCGCCGCCCTCCTTCGCAGGAGGGCAGCTACTACTTATGCCCACCCAACAACATAACAGCATTTTCAACCAGTTTGTCCTGAACCGGATTGCCAAATGTCAGAGACAATTCCTTATTTGTGCCATTTTCATAATCAATATCATTATGACCCATATTGAAATATACCATCCTGTAATTTTTGTTTGACCATACAACCGGATAATAACCTTCATGCCAGATCTCGTGTTTCTTCGGTCCGGTGCCCAGCGGAAAACTCGTTGAATCAATAGAAACCAAAATATCAATAGCAGGATTTTTTCGAAGATCATTTGACCAGCGATACCACTCGCAGGGTGATGATCTGAATAATTCAGGGATGCCGGATGTGAGCTCATTTTTTTTATCATCTACCCTCAAAACCGCGGATGTCGGTCTCCATGTATTGCTTGCATATTGCCCTGATCCAAGAAATTCCTCATGATACCAATTCCAGTTTTGAGGTACATCAGAAGGCGTTAATCCAAAGCCCGCAAAATGAAATCCTATCCAGCTGCCCCCATCTTTCATATATGCTTCAAATGCTTCTCTCTGCATTAGATTTTCAGGCCTTGTATCCAAAAAAATCACCAACCTGTATTTTTTTAAATTTGCAGTGTTGAGTTTGCTCCAGTCGGATGTGCTATCATATATAAAATTGTTCCTGGTCGCCAGGTCATTAAACCACCTGTTAGCTTCATGAACAAAACTAATATGTGCCTGGTCATTTTTAGCGGTGAAAAATGCAATCACCCTGAATTGAGGCGTATTAGTTTGACCGCCAGCCCCGGCAAATGCCAGCATCAATAAGATCCCAAACAAAACATAACCTCGAAAATTCATGATGTAAGGAAATCCCGGCGTTGACATGTTTTTTATTATACCTAAATATATAATTTTAATTCCCTTACTTAGTTTGATATTTAATCAATGACAGACAAATTAAGACAACAAAGATGAAAGTATCCGGATTCTCATTTAAACGCTTTGTCATTAGTTCGCTTATCATCGTTTCTGTGTTAACGACCTGTGCCCAGCCCCTGCGTAAAGTACTCTTTGTAATCGTAGACGGAATTCCTTCTGATGTAATAGAGAAGTTACCAACGCCATCACTTGATTTCATAGCTGGTAAAACAGGATACACGAGGGCTCATGTCGGCGGCATTGTATCAGATTATACACAGACTCCGACTATTTCCGCAGTTGGATATAATAGCCTGCTCACCGGTACCTGGGTCAATAAACACAATGTATGGGACAACGATATACTAAAGCCAAACTATAACTATCAAACTATTTTTCGCCTGCTAAAAAGTCAGTATCCAAAAAAGAAAATCGCTGTTTTTTCCAGCTGGGAAGATAACCGGACAAAACTCATTGGCGAAGGCATGAAAATAACCGGGAACATCAAAATGGACTACACATTTGACGGCCTGGAAAATGATACTGCCAGGTTTCCACACGATTCAGAAAAAAACTATATGCACCGCATTGATGAAGCGGTTGTAGACAAGGCAGCACAAATTCTCAGAAGCGAGGCTCCTGATCTTTCCTGGGTATATCTTGAATACACAGATGATATGGGCCATATGTTTGGTGACAGTGAACAATTTTATAATGCTGTGAAACAGATGGACAATCAAATCGGAAGATTATGGCACGCCATTCAGTACCGTGTAAAAAACAATCACGAAGAATGGCAGATCTATATTACAACAGACCATGGCCGTGATTCTGTAAATGGCAAAGGTCATGGAAATCAATCATCCCGGGAAAGAAGCATATGGATCGTGACTAACGCAGAGAGCTTAAATGATTATTATAAAACAGGTAATCCAGGTATCGTTGATATCATGCCTTCAATTGCCAGATTTCTAAACGTCCGGATTCCGAGACAACAATTGATGGAAATTGACGGTATTGCGCTCACCGGCAAACTCTCTGCCATAGAACCATCCGCTGTACTATCGCATAATAAGATCAATATAAGTTGGAAGGCTATCGAACGTTCAGGTTCTGCGAAACTATGGGTTGCTGCTACCAATAATTTCAGCGAAGGCAAAAATGATGTCTATGTTTTGCACGCAACAGTACCGGTCACCAACCAGCAGGCAACTATAGACGTTTCTAAATATCCATCCCGATTCTATAAGGTTGTTATTGAAACGCCGTATAATTTCTTAAATCGCTGGGTAAGAACTGATGATAAATAGGACACGTCCTGTAACAAAATCGAACACAATTGATTCTTGGCGCTGCTGCAATGCGTTGATTTACTGAACTATATCAAAATGGCATTCATTTAGCTATAGGAAGAGGGCATAGTCATTTTAAACTGAAGATCGTGATTAAAAGCTACCTCAAAATTGCCAGCCGGAACCTGTGGAGAAATAAAGCGTTTTCAGCAATAAACATATTCGGCCTCGCAATTGGAATTGCCACCTGCGCTATTATCACGCTGTTTGTGAAACATGAGTTAAGCTATGACCAATACAACCTGAAAGCTGATCGGATGGTGCGCGTCGTTTTCAGGGGCCAGGTAAAAGGTGAACACATGAGAGAAGCCAACGTGTTTCCACCGGTTGCGAAAACAATGTTGAAAGATTATCCTGAAGTTGAAATGGCAACCAGGCTAAGTGTTGGTGGTGCTCCAATGGTAACGTATGGTGACAAGACTTTCAACGAAAGAAACATTGCACTGACAGATCCGAATTTCTTCGAAGTATTTACAATCCCTTTGCTGCAAGGAGATATTAAAACTGTTTTGAGCCAACCCAATACTATCGTTATCACGAAGGAAATCGCACAGAAATACTTTGGCACTGAAAGCCCTATTGGCAAAGTTCTTACATTTAAAAATTTCAATCAGCAGTATACGGTAACAGGATTGATAGACAAAATTCCGGCAGCATCACATTTTCATTTCGATATGTTTGCATCATTAAATGGGGTGCCTGATGCCGAATCCAACTCCTGGATGACCTCCAACTATAACACATATCTTGTTCTGAAGCCAGGTTATGATTACAGGAAGCTCGAATCTAAACTTCCCACTGCAGTTGAAAAGTATATGGGTCCACAGTTAAAGCAGGCAATGGGTATATCTCTCAAAGAATTCAGATCTGCTGGAAATGATATTGGCTTGTATCTCCAACCGCTCAAGGACATCCATCTGCATTCTGATCTTACAAACGATCTCGAACCGGGCGGCAATATCAGTTATGTTTACATCTTCGGTGCCATTGCCATCTTCATGTTACTGATCGCATGTATCAACTTTATGAATCTTTCAACTGCGAGTGCGGGCAAACGTGCCAGGGAAGTTGGCATAAGAAAAGTGATGGGTTCTTTGAAATCTCAGCTTGTATGGCAATTCCTGGTAGAGTCATTAATCATCACTGCGATTGCTATGGTGATTGCGACTATTTTTGTGGAAATCGCATTGCCGGTCTTTAACCAACTTTCAGGGAAAGATCTGATTTTGTCCTATGCGGCCGGTTCCTGGTTTATTCCTGCCATGCTTGTTACGGGATTGGTAACTGCATTTCTGGCTGGAACTTATCCTGCATTTTTCCTTTCTTCTTTCAATCCGATCAAGGTGCTTAAAGGAAGATTGCAAACTTCTGCAAATGGATTCAGTTTAAGAAGCGGATTGGTGGTATTTCAGTTCTCCATTTCTATCGTTCTTATGGTTAGTACGGCAGTAGTATATAATCAGCTGGAATACATTCAGAATAAAAATCTTGGATATAACAAAGACCAGGTATTATTAATTCCGGACGCGGTACAGCTAGGGTCCAAACAGGAGTATCTTAAAAACATACTAAGAAATGATCCAAGAGTCGCTAATTTTTCAACTTCAGGGTATCTGCCTGCCGGACCCAGTTATGGCAATAATTTTTTTATATATGAAAATAACTCGCAGGAGCAAATTAAAACATTGCGATACGAAGTAGATGAAAATTATATTTCAACACTTGGCATGCAATTGAAAGAAGGCAGAAATTTTTCGCGCAGTTTTGGAACAGATTCAAATGCGATCATAGTGAATGAAACGGCAGCCAGGAATTTCGGATGGAAAAATAATATATTGGGAAGGTCCTTATCGAACGCTGACAATACAGGCAAAGTCCAGAGTTATCATGTTATTGGCGTTGTCAGGGATTTTCATTTTAAAAGCCTGCACGAAAGGATCTCTCCACTTGTGATGACTTACAATGAGAACAGCGGTCAGTTAATAGTGAAAGTAAAATCAAAGGATATAGCCGGAGTGATCAAAGCCCTGGAAACCACCTGGGCATCTTTGAAAACGGAACGTCCATTTTATTATACTTTTCTCGACGAGCAATTTTTCAATACTTATAAAGCTGAGCAGAACACCGGCAAGATCCTTGGCATATTTGCGGGACTCACTATATTCGTAGCCTGTCTTGGGTTATTTGGCCTTGCAACCTTCACCATTGGGCAAAGGAACAAGGAAATCGGCATTAGAAAAGTATTGGGTGCCACCGTTTCAGGGATCGTGATGCTTTTGTCAAAAGACTTTTTAAAGCTGGTAGCAATTGCTTTTTTAATTGCGGGCCCTGTTGCCTGGATCCTTATGAACAAATGGCTTCAAAACTTCGAATACCGGATTGGTATTGCATGGTGGATTTTTGTCTTCACCGCTCTGGCAGTAATTCTGATTACCATTGTTACAGTAGGTTTCCGGGGGTTAAAAGCGGCTTTGGTAAATCCGGCAAGTATCCTCAAAAATGAGTAAATCCGGTAGTTTATACATTAGCCGCATCGTCCATAATTTCCTCATTACTTTTACAGTACTGTGATTATAGCCTAAATTGCACGGGTAAAATTGGTTTGCACCCCGGCTTTTTGGACAAGTAATTGCAGGGTTGATACATTGTATTAAATCGTCGTTTTGACGAATTTGATCCGGTTAAATCATAAATATTTAAAGCTTTAATAGTAATATTATGCTGGCACCAGGAACCAAAGCGCCGGATTTTGAACTTTTCTCAGGCATTGATGAAAAGGTTAGTTTATATCAGTTTCAGGGCAGGCGGGTAATTCTTGTTTTTTATCCGGCTGACTGGAGTCCTGTTTGTGGCGATCAGTTGATTATATATAATGAAATACTCGAAATTTTCAGTCGCTATAATGCAGTTGTACTCGGCATTTCAGTGGACGGTAAATGGTGCCATTCAAGTTATCGCGAACAAAGAAATCTTGAATTTCCATTGCTCGCTGATTTTGAACCAAAAGGTGCAGTCGCAAAGACATTTGGTGTGTACGACGATAAGGCTGGTACAGCGAAAAGAGCGCTCTATGTAATTGACGAAAACAGTATTGTAAGGTGGAACTATATTTCACCTATCGATATTAATCCAGGTGCAGATGGAATTCTGGGTGCACTTGAAAAACTTTCCTCTTAAAACAATAAATATGTCAGAACACCAGATACAGGAATCCTCAGATCACGTTACCGGGAACCCAAATGCTGAAATAGTACTGATGGAATACGGAGATTTTCAATGCCCGCATTGCGGACGTGCTTTTCCGATAATAAAACATGTACTGGATAATTTTGAAGGAAATCTCTTATTTGTTTATCGCCATTTTCCGCTTTCAAAAGTGCACCCGCAGGCCCGGGCTGCCGCAGTTGCAGCAGAAGCCGCCGACAAGCAGGGAAAATTCTGGGAGATGTATAATATGTTGTTTGAAAATCAGCGTCAGTTAATGAATGACGCGATCATGAGATATGCATCACTGATCGGATTGGATCTTAAACAGTTTGAAGCAGATATGCAGGATGATCAGCTATTTAAGAAAGTCGATGATGATTTTCTGAATGGATTGAAGGTAGGAGTAAACGCTACTCCAACCTTTTTTATAAATGGCGTGAGATATGAAGACAGCTGGGATGGAAAGCGCCTGGAAGAGCATCTTCATTCACTTGTTGGCGCCTGATATTGTTTCAAGTTTATTAGCGGATCAGTAAATTGCTGTATGATTTTGCCCATCCTGTCATACGGTCATCCTGTCTTACGCGCTCGTAGCAGTGAAATCGCGCCAGACTATCAGGGCCTGGATCATTTAATTGATAACATGTGGGAAACGCTGTATAATGCAAACGGCTGCGGGCTTGCCGCGCCGCAGGTAAATCATGCGATCCGTCTATTCATGGTTGATAGTAAAACCACCTTTGATGCGCTAAAGCCGGAAGAAAGATCGTTTTACTTCCGGGAAAATGATGAAGGATTTGTCGATACATTTATTAACCCGAAAATACTTGAAAGATCTGAAGAGACCTGGGAAGACGAAGAGGGTTGTCTTAGTATTCCAAACCTCGCCAGGCCAGTGTTAAGGCCAATGAATATTACTATTGAATATTCCGACCGGTATTTTCAAAAAAAAATAAGAGCATTCAGTGGCGCAACCTCCCGGATGATCCAGCATGAATATGATCATATTGAAGGAGTTCTTTACCTGGATTATCTTGAGCCGCTTGGCAGAAGATTGCTTGAGGGAAAACTGAAAAAAATCTCAACTGGTTTGTTGCCCGCAAAGTATCCCATGACTTATATAAAATAATAAAATCATCTCCTGAATTTTACTCTTAACGCTTTAAGACCGGTAACACCCTGAAGATCTTCGATGTCCACATTCTCGATCTCATCATCCAGGAAACCCTTTGAATTGAGCACCTTTATAAACCGGGTATATTCTGTCGCTTCAGCGTTGTCTGAATACACCAGCGCAAGTTTGTCGGTTTCTGTTAATCTTTTCATTGTACCCTTGAGATAAGCCTTATCGATCCGTTTCTTAATTATTTCAAATCTTGCATTATAGCTACCATCAACATCAAATCTCTTTTCGTCCATCCTGAATCTGATAGACAATGGCATTGAATGAATGAGCAGAAGGGTTGTGACTTCGAGTGGATAAGGCAATGAGTTGCGCAGCATAAAATGCGCTTTTTCCATTTCACATAGTGTTTCAAGCTGCCATTGACGGATCTTATTCAGTTTGACTGGTGTGAGGTTTTTTACCGGCGCTATGGAATCACCGATGTAAATACTATGGTCGACACCATCAGTTTTAAATCGTTCGAAATAATGGGGGAAAATTTGCTGTGCTGCATCCTGCCTGCTATCGAGAATTGAAACCATTCTATCATTGATGCTGCTGATAGTTTGATCGTACATTCTTCTGTATCTGTGATATTCACCATCTGACTTATTGGTTTGCTTGAAATATTCAATGATGGAATCTGAGAACTGATGTCCTGTAATCTGATCCAACATGCCATGTACCTGGCTTTCGAGATAATATGTTATAAGTTGTTCAGTTCCCGCATGAATTGGGAACTTCAGCTCATTGCAGTAAGCTTCCAGTTGGTATTGCACAGACGAAAAATCAGGTACACCAGATTTGCCTTGCAAAAGCTTGCCGATCAATATTAACAGCGAATCAAGTTGATGAAACAAATCTTTCCTCGTGCTTTCATTTCTGGCTTCTGAAGAACCTTTAATATCGATTTGTCCATACAAAGGATAGACATTTTCAAAAACTATCTCCGGTAATTTATGTGGCTCACCCAGCGAATCATAATGAATCGATTGTCGGGCGGCGTCTCTGAACTTCCAGTAAACACTTGGGTGAAGGGATGTGTAATTATTCTGAATGATCGCCTGGACACGATTTTGAAACTGCGCGGCTAACCTTTCTATTGTATCAGTAAGAAAGGGCATGATCACATCAAGTTTGTTTGCATTAATACTGTTAAGCTCCCGGGGATGGGTCGAGACGACTTCCAATACTCCGAAGAAATGATCGTTTTTAACAACCGGAGCAAATATGACACTTCGTATTTCCTGCTTTCCAAGTTGAATAGCCAATGGGCTCTCAGGAAATTGTTTTTGAAATGTGATCGTATCAGAGATGGAAAAATATTTTTGGTTTTCAATAAGATTGTGATAGGAATTGGCACACAGTGCATTTTTTGCCAGCTTCTTTTCAGCGCCATGTAAAAGAAAACTGTTTATTTTGTAACCAAGTCCTTCAACAGTAAACATCCCTTCGTTTTCGTTGAAGATGGCAAACCCGGTGCGGATATCCGGATTCCGGTAAATAGAGCGGAATATGTTATCTACATTATCCTGGAAATCTGCGGCGTATAAAGTCAGCAATTTTTCTTTAAAAAGAGAAACCGCATTTTCAATAGTCACGTCTACAAGTGTCATGATGGTAAATCCTTTGAGAATATAACTTTCGACCGGAAATTTGGACTTCCACAGTCGAATATCATGATAGTTATCTATCAATTCATCAATATCATTTCTTGTAAGCTTTATTGACCTTTCAGTTGAAAGTATATCGAGGAAATCGGCATTGTAAAGGATTCTGTAATGTTTGATAACGCCATTTGCCATTGGGATATCATAAAACAAGGGCTTACTGAAATCAAGTGATGTGCCGTAAAGGTCATTTAAGATCAAACAGCAGCTTAAAACGTAAAACTGGTGATCATCGAAATCCCTGATGTTGAAAGTGAATTGCGGGCCAGCGGCTTTTATGATATCTGCAAAACGTTTTGTGTGATTGAAGATTAAACCTGAATACGGCAGTGTAACAGCTTTTATTTCGTTCGAAGTCAGGGCCGGGGGAAAATAATCTTTTAGTAATCTTGCAACCAGGTCTTTGTGTTCGTTAATCAAAGAGATATCAGTGATATCGGTCCTTAACTGAGGCAGAGATTTCAGTTCGTCCAGATCACGCATCAGGCGCATACCTTCTTCACTATCCTGGTCTATGGCTCTTTTCTCCATGTCGCTGATGAGCTGATCAAACGAAAATTGAACTTGAAACGGCGTGTCAGATATTAAGAGAAACGTCATCCTAACTTTTGTGTAAAGTTAGAGTCTCCGGCCTGAACTGTTATATTTATCTGGCAAATAGATGAGATGTGGGGTGGACCTACAGGTCCGCCCGCTGAATGTAGAGTAGACCTCAAGGTCCGCTCGCCACTATTGTAATTGCGACTTTGATTAAATGTAATACCAAACAGCTTTGAAAATCAACGGATCAGTGATCCATTGCACATCCTGCGACTTAACATCAAGATAATAATCTCATAACAACCAGTTCACATTGATTTTTCATCTTTGCAAAACGTCACATTGCATGAAAAGAAAGAAAAGAAAGGTCGATCTGATAGTCCTCTCAGATGTTCATCTTGGAACTTACGGCTGCCGGGCAAAAGAACTGCTACATTATCTCAGGAGTATCAATCCTGCTACTGTTGTACTCAACGGTGACATTATCGATATCTGGCAGTTCAGTAAAAGATACTGGCCAAAAAGCCATATGAAAGTCGTGAAACACCTCATGAACTGGATAACCAAGGGAAAAAAGACTTACTACATTACCGGCAATCACGATGAAATGCTGCGCAGGTTTGAAGGATTGAAAATGGGCTCTTTCAGCATAGTAAACAAACTGGTATTGGAACTGGAAAACAATAAGAAAGCCTGGATCTTCCATGGTGATGTCTTCGATGTAACCATGCAACATTCCAAATGGTTGGCAAAGCTGGGTGCGATAGGTTATGACAGTCTTATTATCATTAACAGCCTGGTTAATTTCGTTTCAGAAAAGATTTTCCGAAAGGGGAAAATATCTTTGTCCAAACGTATAAAGAACAGCGTAAAATCAGCAGTGAAGTTTATTAACCACTTTGAACAAACTTCCGCCGATATTGGAATAAGTAACCATTACGATTATGTTGTTTGCGGACATATTCATCAACCTGAAATCAGGATTATATCAAATCCTGAAGGATCTATTATGTATCTGAATTCGGGAGACTGGATTGAAAATCTTACAGCTCTTGAATATCACAAAGGCGAATGGGAAATCTACCGGTTTGCTGAAAATGAACTGCTCGATATGATATTAAGCAAGGAGGAGGAAGAAGCAGAATTGTCCACAAATGAATTGTTCACAAATTTACTGACCGAATTTAATATGATGAAGTCTTGAAAATATTATATGCGATTCAGGGAACAGGTAATGGTCATATCTGCCGGGCAACTGAGATCATCCCGTTCCTTCAGAAAAAAGGTGCGGTTGATATACTCGTCAGCGGCACACAGTCTGATGTTGAATTGCCCTTTGAAGTGAAATACAAATTGGGTGGACTCAGTTTTGTTTTTGGAAAAAAAGGCGGTGTAGACCTGCTGGGAACATATAAAAAAAGCCATCTTAAGCAGTTACTGAAGGAAGTAAAAGATATTCCTGTTGAGCAATATGATCTTGTGATCAGCGATTTTGAACCGGTATCTTCCTGGGCATGTTATTTACGCAATAAAACCTGCATTGCTTTGAGCCATCAGGCGGCAGTAATCAATAAAAAATCTCCACGCCCTAAAAAATCAGATCCGGTTGGCAAAGCGATTCTGAAATCTTATGCACCGGCAACCGTGAGTTATGGATTTCATTTTGCGGCCTATGATGAAAATATTTTTACTCCGGTTATTCGTAAAGAAGTGAGACGGGTAGCACCAACAAATCTTGGACATTATACGGTTTATCTTCCTGCTTACAGCGATAAAAGGATCATCAGGGAGCTCACGAAGTTTGACGGCATAAAATGGGAAATCTTTTCCAAACATTTTGTACATGCCCTTTCTTCCGAAAATATCAGATTATTACCTATAAATAATTATCAGTTCATAAAAAGCATGGCTTCTTCTGCCGGCGTATTGTGCGGCGCGGGATTTGAAACTCCTTCAGAAGCCCTGTTTCTCGGCAAAAAACTGCTGGTGGTACCTATGAAAAACCAATTTGAACAACATTGCAATGCTGCTGCGTTACAGGAACTGGGGGTGCCGGTAATAAAAAGCCTGAAAGAAAAATATTCCGGCACTATTGAAGAATGGCTGAAATCGACTGAAATTGTTAGGGTTGACTATCCCGACCAAACCAAAAAACTGGTTGATGATATTATTGAAATGCACGGAGTGCTTGCTGCCAAACTAACTTCGGCAACATATGAGGATCAGAAATTGTCAATAAAAAAACTGAGGGAGTTAACAGTAAAAAAGATCCTTCTAAAACTCACGAACTGAAATGGATTTTCGAAAGGAAGATTTTGGAGAAGACTTTGCCTGGGGAGTATCATCAGCGGCCTTTCAAATAGAAGGAGCATACAATCTCCACGGTAAAGGATCGTCAATCTGGGACGAGTTTACAGAAAGAAAGGGAAAGATCAGGGCAGGTGATCATGCTAAGATAAGCTGTG
>Ga0193752_1000639_pt1 | contig 32356 bp, 30 predicted proteins | sample H1c1metaG_FD_144924 | JGI IMG/M metagenome (GOLD analysis project Ga0193752, IMG submission 144924) | Soil microbial communities from a riparian zone of the East river system, Colorado, United States - H1c1 | ecosystem: Environmental > Terrestrial > Soil > Riparian zone | place: USA: East River... | reverse complement strand
CGTGCGGCGCCGCGCGCTCGATGCAGGTGGACCCGAACGGCAAGGTGACCCTGGAAGGCGTGTCTTTCACCACCTGCCCCATCGAGGACGTGGCCTGGCAGATGAAGGCCAAAAGCATGGAGCTCGACACGCGCACGCAGATCGGCACCGGCCGCGGCACCAGCGTCGAATTCAAGGGTGTCCCGATTGTCTATCTACCCTGGGTGTCGTTCCCGATCGGTACTCAGCGCAAGAGCGGTTTCCTGTTCCCGGGTATCGGCGGCTCCTCGCGCAGCGGCGTGCAGGTCGACGAGCCCTACTACTGGAACATCCGCCCCAACTTCGATCTCACGGCGCAGCCGGTGTACTACGGCAAGCGTGGCCTCGACCTGTCCGGCGAGATGCGCTTCCTCACCCGCCGGCAACGCGGCACGTTGTCCTGGAACTATCTACCCAGCGACGACCTGACCGGCACCGACCGCAGCCGCGTGCAGCTGGCGCACGTGGCGGAGCTGCCGGGCGAATGGCGTTTCCGCATCGACGCCACGGACGTGAGTGACAGCGACTATTTCGAGGATTTCGCCCAGGGGCCGGAGGGCACCAGCGTCGCGTTCGCGGAGCGCCTGGCCGAGGCCAGCTACCGCGACGAACACCTGAACGTGCGCGCGCAATTGCAGCAGTTCCAGACCATCGACGACGAGCTGGCGGATATCGACCGCCCGTATGCGCGGACCCCACGCATATTGGCCTCGGGCGACTGGAACAGCGGACTCGGCGCGATCGAATACGGATTCGACGGCGAGTTCGTGAACTTCGACCGGAACGAAGGCGTCACCGGCTGGCGCCTCGATGTCGCTCCCCGCTTAGGGCTCGACTGGTCCGCGCCGGGATTCTTCGTGCGTCCGTCCGCGGGGTTTCGCTACACGCAGTACGACCTCAAGGATCAGGCCCCGGGCACCGACGATTCGCCCACCCGCAGCCTGCCGTTCGCATCGATCGACGCCGGCCTGGTGTTCGAGCGTCAGTCGGGTTCACACGGCCAGCGGCGCATGACGCTCGAGCCGCGCGCGCTCTACCTGTACACGCCGTTTCGCGAGCAGAGCGACCTGCCCCTGTTCGACACCGGCCTGCCGGACCTGAACCTGGTCGAGCTCTATCGCAACAACCGGTATGTCGGCGCGGATCGCGTCAACGATGCGAACCAGGTCGCGTTCGGTCTCACGAGCCGCCTGTTCAACGCCAACACGGGCGCGCAGTACCTGGCGGTCAGCGTCGGCCAGGCTTACTACTTCGAGAAGCCGCGCGTCGTGTTGCCCGACGAGCCACCCGCGACGCGCGACACCTCCGACTTCATCGCGCAGGTCTCGCTCACCGCGTACAAGAACTGGAATCTCGAGGCCGGCATCCAGTGGAACCCGGAAGACACCCGCAGCGAGCGCTCGCAATTCCGGCTGCAATACCGGCCCGATGGCGGCCACGTGGTGAATCTCGCCTACCGCACCCAGCGCGACCGGCTCGAACAGGCGGACGTCTCCTCCGCCTGGCCCATCGGCAACCGCTGGAATGCGTACGGCCGCATCGTCTACAGCTTGCGCGACCGCGAGACGCTCGACCGCTTTGCGGGCTTCGAATACCAGGCCTGCTGCTATCGCCTGCGCGCCGTCGCGCGCCGTTTCATCTCGAGCCGCACCGGCGAGCAGGACACGGGCTTCTACCTGCAGCTGGAACTGAACGGACTCGCCAGTGTCGGAAAAGCAGACGCTTTCCTGGAACGCACAATTCGAGGATACTCGCCGGAAAGTTCCGCCCGGTGAAAAACAACTACATGATTTCCAAAGCATTTTCGCGCGCCTGTGGCGCCTTCGTCGTCTCCGTTCTCGCCTCCTCCGCGTTCGCGCAGACCCGCGAAGCATCGAGCTCCGGCGTGTTGCTCGATCGCGTCGCCGCGACGGTCAACGAGGGCGTCGTGTTGTCGAGCGAGCTCGACGAACAGATGCTCGTCATATCGGATCGGTTGCGCGAGCAGAAGCTCGATCTGCCGCCCACCAACGTGCTGCGCCAGCAGGTGCTCGACCGCCTGGTGCTGCAGGAACTGCAGATGCAGCGCGCGAATCGGGCCGGCATCAAAGTGGCCGACGAGCAGCTCAACAATGCGCTCGCCGATGTCGCGCAGACCAACAACATCAAGCTTGCCGATCTGCCGACGGCGCTGGCGAGCCAGGGCATCGACTACGCGGGTTATCGTGAAGGCATCCGCAAGGAAATCGCCCTGCAGATCCTCAAGCAGCGCGACGTGATCGCGCGCATCAACGTGAGCCCGCGCGAGATCGATCAATTCCTCGACCGGCAGAAGAAGATGCCGTCCGAATCGAACGAGTACAACGTGTCGCACATCCTCGTGGCCGTGCCGCAGGCGGCGACGCCCGAACAGCTCGACGAAGCGCAGAAGAAGGCTGACGAGGTCTACCAGAAGGCGATCGCCGGTGAAGACTTCGCGCGCCTCGCGGTCGCGTATTCGAACGCACAGACCGCGCTCGAGGGCGGCTCGCTCGGCTGGCGCAAGGGCCCGGAACTGCCGACCTTCCTCGCCGAAGTCATCGCCGGCATGAAAACCGGCGATGTCACCAAGCCGCTGCGCACGCCGTCGGGCTTTCACGTCCTCAAGCTCAACGAGATGCGCGGCAACACGCAGGTCATCGTCAACCAGGTGCATGCGCGGCACATCCTGATCAAGCCCAACGAGCTGCAGGACGACGCGACGGTGCAGCAGAAGCTGATCTCGATACGCGATCGTATCCTGAACAAGGGCGAGAATTTCGCGGCCGTGGCCTCCGTGGTTTCCGAGGATCCGGGATCCGGCGCCGAGGGCGGCGACCTGGGCTGGGCCGGTCCCGGCACCTTCGTACCCGAATTCGAAAAGCAGCTCGCGCAGCTGCAGCCCGATGAGATCAGCCAGCCGTTCCGCACGCAGTTCGGCTGGCACATCATCCAGTTGTTGGGCCGGCGCACCTTCGACACCACCGACGACGTGCGGCGCCAGCGCGCCTTCGCCGCCCTGCGCGAAGCGAAGGCCGATGAAGAGACCGAGCTGTGGCTGCGACGCCTGCGCGATGAGGCGTACGTCGAGTACAAGCTCTGAATCCGGGCGGGTCACCGAAAATCGCAGTCACCGCGGGCGAACCCGCGGGCATCGGCCCGGACCTCTGTCTCGCGTTATCCCGGCAGGACTTCTCCGCCGATCTCGTGATCATCGGCAGCCGCGCGCTGCTCGCCGAGCGGGCGCGGGTGCTCGGCCTCGACACCGCGCTCGACGACTATCTACCCGGCGCGGCGCAGCCCCATCGGCAGGGTCACCTCACGGTCATCGACGTTCCGCTGGCCGCGTCCTGCGTGGCCGGGCGGCTCGACCGCGCCAATTCGAGGCACGTCATGGCGATGCTCGACCGGGCGACCGACGGCGCGACGCGCGGCGAGTTCGCCGCCATCGTGACCGCGCCGGTGCAGAAGAGCGTGATCGCGGACGCCGGCGTGGCTTTCATGGGTCACACCGAATATCTCGCCGAACGCACGCGCGCCGCGCATCCGGTCATGCTGCTGGCGGCCGGTTCACTGCGCGTGGCGCTGGCAACCACGCACCTGCCGCTGCGCGCGGTCAGCGATGCGATCACTCCGGCGCTGCTCGATATCACGCTCGAGATCCTGCACGCCGATCTGCGCCGCCTGTGGGGCATGGCGCGGCCGCGCATCGCGGTATGCGGCCTGAACCCGCACGCCGGCGAAAGCGGGCACCTGGGCACCGAGGATCGCGATGTGATCCAGCCTGCCATCGAGCGCGCCCGCGCCGCCGGGATGCTGGTCGATGGGCCCATTCCCGCGGATACCGTGTTCGTCCCGCGCGCGCTTTCTAACTACGACGTGGTACTGGCCATGTATCACGACCAGGGCCTGCCGGTCCTCAAACATGCCGGTTTCGGCCATGCCGTCAACGTGACGCTCGGACTGCCCATCGTGCGCACCTCGGTCGACCACGGCACTGCGCTCGACCTGGCCGGCACGGGCCGCGCCGACGCCGGCAGCCTGATCGCCGCGACGCAGCTGGCGCTCGAATTCGTCGGTAGGAACTAGTTGGTCTTCGCGCGCAAGCGATTCGGCCAGCACTTCCTGCATGACCGCAGCGTGCTCGAGCGCATCGCGCGCGAAGTGGCCGCAGGTCCCGAGGACGCGTTGCTGGAGATCGGTCCGGGCCGCGGCGCGCTGACGGAACTGCTGCTGGGCAAAGCGCGCACGCTCGACGCCGTCGAGATCGACCGCGATCTCGCGCAGCAGTTGCGCGCGCGCTGGGGCGCGCCGCAGGGCTTCCAGCTGCACGAAGCCGACGCGCTCAAGTTCGACCTCGCGGCGCTGGCGCAGACGCGCGGCCAGCGGCTGCGCGTGATCGGCAACCTGCCCTACAACATCTCGACGCCGCTGCTGTTCCACATCGCCGCGGCGCACGAACACGTCGACGATCTGCACGTCATGCTGCAGAAGGAAGTCATCGATCGCATTGCCGCCGCGCCCGGCAGCGGCGAATACGGACGCCTCACCGTGATGCTCGCGCCCTGGTTCGAGGCCAGGCATCTGTTCGACGTGGGCCCCGGCGCCTTCACGCCGGCACCGCGCGTCTGGTCGGCGGTGGCGCGCCTGCGCGTACGGCGCGAACCCGCGTTCGTAGTGCCACCCGCGTTCGCACGCACCGTTTCGGCCGCCTTCTCGCAGCGACGCAAGACTCTGCGCAATGCGCTCAAGGCCCTCGTGGGAGTCGAGGCCATCATCGCCGCGGGAGTCGACCCCACCTTGCGTCCGGAAATGCTGACACCCGCACAGTTCGCCGCGATCGCGGTCCACGTGCCCGCACCTTGAGTCCGGTATTATTAGGTCCTCATGGAGCAGAGTCAGCACAAGATCCGCGTCGACGTCGATACGTCCTATCTCGAAGATCAATCCGATCCGAAAGAGCGGCGCTACGTCTTCTCATACACGATCACCATCCGCAATGAAGGCAGCGTGCCCGCGCGGCTGCTGACGCGTCACTGGATCATCACGGACTCCAACGGCAAGGTGCAGGAAGTGCGCGGCGAGGGCGTGGTGGGCGAACAGCCCTATCTCAAGCCCGGACAGGGCTTTCGCTATTCCAGCGGAGCGGTGCTGGAGACCCCGGTCGGCGCCATGCAGGGCAGCTACCAGATGGTGGCCGACGACGGCGAGCAGTTCGATGCCCCTATTTCGCCGTTCCGGCTGGCGATGCCGGGCCTGCTGCATTGAGCCGGTAGACAGCCCATGGCCCGTTACGCCATCGGCGACATCCAGGGCTGTTGCGACGATCTGAAGGCGCTGCTTGCGCGCTGCAACTACTCCGCCGACCGCGACCAGCTGTGGTTCGTGGGCGATCTCGTCAATCGCGGTCCGCAATCCCTCGAGACCCTGCGCTTCGTGCGCGCGCTCGGCGCGAACGCGACGGTGGTGCTGGGCAATCACGACCTGCACCTGCTGGCGATCGCGTACGGCTCCAAGCGCAAGCAGAAAGACGGCGACACGCTCGCCGACGTTCTCGCCGCGCCCGATCGCGACCAGCTGCTCGAATGGTTGTTAGGCCGGCCGCTGGCGGTGTTCGACGAACCGCGCGGCGATTTCCTGGTGCACGCGGGCCTGGTGCCCGGGTGGACGCCGCGGCAAGCCGCGAAATACGCGCGCGAGGTCGAGGCGGTGTTGCGCGAGGACGCGCGCACCCTGTTCGACGCCATGTACGGCAACAAGCCCGACAAATGGAGCGAAGGCTTGCGCGGCATGGACCGGCTGCGCTTCGTCATCAACGTGTTCACGCGCATGCGTTACTGCCAGCGTGACGGCACCGTCGATCTCAAGCTGAAAGATGCGCCGGGCAATCAACCCGAAGGCTTCTACCCCTGGTTCGACGTGCCCGGCCGCGAGAGCCGCGACGTCCGCGTCATCTGCGGACACTGGTCCACGCTCGGGCTGGTGCGCCGCAAGGATCTGCTGGCGCTCGACACCGGCTGCGTGTGGGGCGGTTCGCTCACCGCAATCAATCTCGACGCCGACTCAGAACCGGTGCAACTCGCCTGCAGGCCGCACCAGGTGCCAGGCGGCGGCGAAGGCTGAGCGGCGACCCTGGCAAGAATTAAAGGGGACATGACTATTTTTCGGGCGGCTTTTTTTCTCGCGGGTTTTGACCCTTTGATCGCGCGAATGGAGCGCGCGGAAAACGAGGCGTAAAGCGAAAAGCCCCCGATGCCTTTCAGCGCATCCAATTCTGAAAATGCAGCTTTTCGTAGCCTCGTTTTCCGGCACCCGAAGGGCGCGCTCCCTTGAGCGCGAGCGAAGGGTCAAAACCCGCGAGAAAAAAAGCCGCCCGAAAAATAGGCATGTCCCCTTTAATTCCGGGGTGCAACCTCGGCCGGCGGCACGATATCGCTCGCGGTGGGTGCGGCCGGGTCGGCATTGGTGTCGATCGACGGCGCGAGCGCCTCGGGGGCTGGCGCGGTCTTCGGCACTTCTGTCGGCGAAACGAACACGGGCGACACAGGCGCCACCGGCACCTCGGCGAACACCGGCATCGAACCCCACGAAATGTAGATAGCCGCGGTCCTCGGGCGATAGACGCTCGGCGCGAACTCGAGATCGATGGGCTGCGCACCTTCGGGCGCCACGGGCAGGATATTGCGCTCCTCGCCCTGGATCTCGATCTGCTGGACGCTGCCGGGACGTACGCGCACCGCGACGCGCACCGGCCAGGTGGTTTCTTCCGGCAGACGCGCGGCGAAGCCGCCGGTGCCGCTCACGCCGGACAGATCGATGACCAGCGTGTTGCGTTTCCAGTACTGCGGATAAGTCGCCGCCGAGCCATCGGCATTGACCAGGGCCAATTCGTTGACCGCCACCGGGCCGACCTTGGGCTTCTTGTAGAACGGCCAGACGTGCGGCATGTGCATGGAGCAGGCGCTCAAGGCGAGGCTGCAAGCGACCATCGCCACCAGGGGCACCAAACGGAATTTCACGGGGCGGCCACTCCGGACACTGTTAGTGGGCGCAAACATAACACGGCCCCGAGGGCGTAAACCCGAGCCCCGCTGACGCCGGGAGGCGACAGGAAGCGCATTTGTGGAGAGGGTCACATCGCGGCCCCGTCAACGAATAACATACCGGCCCATGAGAGAGCTGCGCGCCTTCAATTTCAAGCGCTGGATCGACGAGCACCGGCACCTGCTCAAGCCGCCCGTGGGCAACAAGCAGGTCTTCACCGACAGCGAGTTCATCATCATGGTGGTCGGCGGCCCCAACGCTCGCCGCGATTTCCACGTCGATCCGGGCGAGGAATTCTTCTATCAGCTCGAGGGCGGCATCACGCTTGCCACGGTCCAGGACGGCAAACGCGTCGACGTGCCGATCGCCGAAGGCGAGATCTTCCTGCTGCCGCCTAACATGCCGCACTCCCCGCGCCGCCCCGCCAACACCATCGGCCTCGTGATCGAGCGCATGCGGCGTGCGGGCGAACGCGACGGCTTCCAGTGGTATTGCGAGAACTGCGGTCACAAGCTGTACGAGGAATTCGTGCCGGTGACCGATATCGAAACCCAGCTGCCACCGGTCTTCGACCGCTTCTTCGGCAATGCCACGAACCGGACCTGCAAGAGCTGCGGCGTGATCATGGCCGCGCCGACATGATCGCCGAGCTCAACTTCGGTGGACACAAGATCCGCGCCGCGCTCGATCGCGGCGTGAGCCTGGCGATCGCCGTGGAGTTCGGCAACCCGGGGCCGCGGCATTTCGGCGCGGGCCCGCCCTCATCGACCCCGTTCGCGGTCGGCAGTTTCACCGGCAGTGTCGCGACCGGCGCCTCCGTCAACTGTTCGACCATCACACTCAACCCGCATTGCCAGATGACGCACACGGAAAGCGTCGCGCATCTCACGCGCGAATCCGGCGACGCCTGGCGCATCGTGCCGCGCGGACTGCTGCCGGCCGTGGTAGTTAGTGTGCTGCCGGAGCCGGCGCGCGAATCGAGCGAGAGCACCGATCCGCAGCCCTGGGGGACGGATACGCTCATCACCCGCCGCCGGCTGCGCGCCGCCTGGCCGATGGGGCGCATGATCGATCCCGTGGCGGCCATCGTCCGTACGCTGCCGAACGACACTGCCAAACGCAGCCGTGACTACACCGACCTCGTGCCGCCATATCTCACGCGGGAAGCGGTCGAATGGCTGGTCGAAAAGCGCATCGAGCACCTGGTGCTCGACGTGCCGTCGGTCGACCGCACGCACGACGACGGCCACCTGGTCGGGCATCGGCTGTTCTTCGGCCTGCCGCCCGGCAGCAGCGCGCGCGGCGATGCGGCAAGGTCGCGCGCCACGATCACCGAGCTCGCATTCATCCCCGATGAAGTGGCCGACGGCCCCTGCGTCCTGAGCCTGGCGGTGCCCGCCATTGGCGGCGACGCCGTGCCCAGCCAGCCGATTGTGTATCCTCTTTTGCCATGAATGCCTCGCCAGGCTCCGTCACGAGCAACGAATTGCTGCCGCAATTCTCGACGTCGCGGGATTTCGCGCAGGATTGCGATGCCGCGGACATCCTGGCGCCGTATCGCAGGCAGTTCGAACTGCCGGTCAACTCGAGCGGCCTGCCTCTCATCTATCTATGCGGCCATTCGCTCGGACTGGCGCCACGCGCGGCGCTCGACTATGTCAGCGAGGAGCTCGCCGACTGGGCCGCGCTCGGCGTCGGCGGTCATCACACCGCGACGCGCCCGTGGATCGACTATGCGCAGAATTTCTCCAAGGGACTGATGCACGTCACCGGCGCGCTCGCGAACGAAGTCGTCGCGATGAATTCGTTGACCGTGAACCTGCACCTGATGATGGCGTCGTTTTATCGGCCGGTCGGCATGCGCGACAAGGTGCTCATCGAGGCCGGCGCGTTTTCGTCGGACCGGCACGCGATCCTCGGCCAGTTGAGCTGGCACAAGCTCGACGAAAGCGAAACGCTGGTGGAGCTCGCGCCGCGCAGCGGTGAAGAGACGCTGCGCATCGAAGACGTCGAGGCGAAGATCGCGGAATTGGGCAGCGAGCTCGCGCTGGTCTTGTGGCCCGGTTTGCAATACCGCACCGGCCAGGCGTTCGACTGCGCACGCATCGTCCGCGCCGCGCACGACCAGGGAGCCATCGTGGGCCTGGATCTCGCGCACGCCATCGGTAACCTGCCGCTCCAGCTGCACGACTGGGACGTCGATTTCGCGGTGTGGTGTTCGTACAAGTATCTGAACGCCGGCCCCGGCGCGATCGGCGGCGCGTTCATCCACGAACGGCATTTCGGCCAGGCACCTTCACGTTTGTCGGGCTGGTGGGGACACGAGCCGCAGACGCGCTTTCAGATGGCGCCCGAGTTTCGCGCCGCGCCCGGCGCCGCCGGCTGGGCCGTCAGCAACCCGCCCATCTTCTCGGCCGCCCCGCTGCTCGCCTCGCTCGAGATGTTTCGCGCGGCGGACTTAGGCGAGCTGCGCGCCAAGTCCGTGCGCCTCACCGCGTACGCGGAGCGGATGATCCGCGAACTCGCGCGCGACGTGCAGATCCTGACGCCCGAATCGCCGGACGAGCGCGGCAACATGCTGTCGCTGCGCATCGTCGGCGGGCCGCGGCGCGGCCGGCGCATCTTCGACGCACTCTCCGACCACGGCATCGTCTGCGACTGGCGCGAACCGGACATCATCCGCATCGCGCCCACGCCGCTGTACAACCGGTTCATCGACATCTTCGAGCTGGCGGAGACCCTGACCGCCGCGCTCAAGGAGATTGCTTGAGCCTGACGTCGGTGCCCGGCGTCAACATCGTCGGCGCCGGTCTCGCGGGTAGTTTGCTGGCCATCCTGCTCGGCAAACGTGGATTCAAGGTCACGGTGTACGAGCGCCGGCCCGATCCCCGGCTGGCCACGGTCGACGGCGGCCGCTCCATCAATCTCGCGCTGGCGGCGCGCGGTATCCGTGGCCTCACGCTCGCCGGCGTGCTCGAGCGCGTGATGCCGCTGGCGACCGTGATGCGCGGCCGGATGGTGCACGAATACGATGGCAAGGCCGCGCTGCAGATGTATGGCGTGCGGCCGGACGAGGTCATCTACTCCGTCGCACGCGCGGAACTGAATCGTGTACTCATCGAAGCCGCCGCCGCGCTGCCCAACGTCACCTTCAATTTTGGCCAGTTGTGCCTGGGGCTTGCGCACGAGAAGACCGTGCTCGAAATGCGCGACGAAACCACGGGGCGCATCTACCACACGGCCGCGCAGCCCGGCATCGCGACCGACGGCGCGGGCTCGGAGGTTCGCGACAGTCTGATGGCGCGCGAGGTCGCGACCGTACGCGAAGAGTCGCTGGATCACGACTACAAGGAATTGACGATTCCCGCCCGCGACGGCAAACACGTGATGGAGCCGAACGCGTTGCACATCTGGCCGCGCGGCGGGTTCATGCTGATCGCGTTGCCCAATCTCGACGGCACGTTCACGGCCACACTGTTTCTCGCCAAACACGGCGTCAACAGCTTCGACGAGCTGACCTCGCCCGCCGCGGTCGAAGCATTCTTCGCGCGCGAGTTCCCGAGCGCGAAAGCGCTGATGCCGGACCTCACCCGTGAATTCTTCGAGCATCCCCAAGGATCGCTCGGCACCGTGTACACGCAAGGCTGGCACCTGGCAGGAGACCTTCTCTTGTTAGGCGACGCGGCACACGCGATCGTCCCGTTTCACGGCCAGGGAATGAACTGCGCGTTCGAGGATTGCGCGGAACTGATCCGGCTCATGGACCGGCACCAGACCTGGCAGGGGCTGTTCGAAGCTTTCGAGAGCGAACGGCGTCCCAACACCGATGCCATCGCGCACATGGCGCTGGAAAACTACGTGGAGATGCGGGCGGCGGTTCTGGATGACGAGTACCGAAGGAGAAAACTCGCAGCGGAGGAATTGGAAAAAAAGGATCCAAACTTCATCCCGCGGTATTCGAAGGTGATGTTTCATCCAGAGATCCCGTTCCGGGAAATCCTTCGATGAGCTCGGGCGCTTCCTCGGCGCCCAGATCGGCAGGCAAGATTCTCAGTTGATCAGCACCCGGAACTGCAACTCGAACCAGGTATTGCCGCCGCCGTTGCCGGCCATCGTTCCCTTCGGCCGCAGGCGCAGCGCATTCACCGCGGCATCGGTGCCGTCGGCGCCCGGCACCGGCACGTAAGTCCAGGTCACGCCGCCGTCATTTGAAAAATCCACGTCATCGGTGACGCTGTTGAGCGCGGTGTAGGTGAAGGTCAACGTGCTGCTCGGCGCGCCCTGCACGAAAGCCACCGGGCCGGACCCGGGCGCCGCCAGATTCCCGACGTACAGGCGCGTGTTCGCCGGGATCGGATCCACGATCATCAGCGCGTTGCTGTCGACCACACCGCTGCCCTGGTTCGTGACGCGAACCACGTAGAGCTTCGTCGCTCCGGGAATACTCTTCGGGTTGGTGGTGTTGTTCACCGGATCCGAAAACGATTGCGACGTCTTCGACACGATCAGGTTCGGACCCGCGGTCACGAGCACGTTGCCGCCGAACTCGGAGGTTTCTCCACCAATCGTCGCCGTGCCGGTCAGGCGCGTGCCGATCGAGACCGATCCGGGCGTCGTGATGCGAAACGCGAATCGACTGGTATTGTCCGTGCCCTGCGCGAGCGCGTTGATGTTGCCGGGGCCGTACGTGCCGGTGGCGGCGTCGAGATCGGCGCCGGAACCTTCCGTGAACGTTCCGAGATACGTGAGCCCCTCGCCAAAACCGGTCGGGTCCGCCTGCGCCAGGTACAACTCGATCGCGCTGCCCGGCCGGGCGAATCCGCTGAACGTCAGCTCGGTGCCGCTCACCGAAGCCGTGACCATGACCGGAAAGTTGCGCAGGCCGTTCGGGCCGGCATCGGCATCGCCGTTGTCGTTGATCGTCACACCCTGCGGACTGCCGAGGCCGTTGGGGTCGATGGAGCGCGGATCGAGGTCGATGCTCAAGCCGCCGTTGCTGTCGAAGCTGTTCTGCGAAATCGTCGTGCCGTTCGCGTTCATGACGAGCACGCCGGCGCCGGCGTTGTCGCGGATCAGGTTGCGGGTGAAAGTGACGGCCGAGCCGTTGTAGTCGTAGGCCGCCATGCCGATGGGCTCGGTCGAGCTGGCGCCGCCGCCCACGTTGGCGAAGCCGTTGCCGCGCACCGTGTTGTTGGTCACCGTGATGCTGCTGGCCGTCGCGCCGCCGCCGAAGCCCACCTCGATGCCGCCGCCGCGCTGGTCGCGCGTGAGATTCGCGGTGACCTGGATGGACGAAACCGTGCCGACGAGCAGGATGCCGTCGAAGGTATCGGTGTGGCCGGAGGTCGGACGCGCGACCTCGTTCAACGTGATCAGCGCTCCGGTTCCGCCACCCTGGGTGCGAATGCCGGAGTTGTTGACGGTCACGAAGTTGTTGCGCACGGTCGCGTTCGAACCCGCGAATTCGATGCCGTAGGTGGTGCCGCTGTTGTCGCTGCTGTCGCCCGTGGCGGTCATGCCGACCAGGTTGTTGCGCGCCAGGCAGCCGCTGCCGGTGAGTTGTAGATAGCCCTGACGCAGCGCGAGACCGAGCACCGAGGTGTTGTTGCCGCTCAGGACGAGGACATTGTTGCCCGCGGTGATCTGCACTTCCGGACGCGGAAAGGTGGGCAGCGAAAAACCGTCCACGCCGACGCTGCCGCCGCTGCCGAGCGAGCCCGCGTTGGTGTTGCCGATGTTCACGGTCTGCGTCGTTCCATCGAGGCGCGTGCTGGCGCTGGAGAGCGCCGGCAGTGCGGCGGTGAGCGTGACGACCGCGACGCCCCCGGTGAGCGCGCCGCTCGGAACCATGAAGATGCTCGACTCCGCGCCGCCCGGCAGGAACGACGTCGAACCGTCGATCTGACCATTCCCGGACTGCGACAACGCGCCCTCGCCGCCCAGCGCGGTCGCGTTGATGACGAACTGGCGCAGCGAGCCCTGGCACGGATAACTCGAACTCGCCGCCGCGCAGGCCGACACATCGCGCGTGTTCACGACGGTGTCGAAGTTGAAACCGAAATCGATGCCGCTGATCGTGACGCCAGTTCCGCCGGGTGTCGCCGTGGCGATCGACTGCGGCACGCGCGTGCCGGCGGTCAGCGTCGAGTAGTTCGACGCAGCGGGGTTCACGACCGCGTCGCTGACGCCGGGCGATTCTCCGCCCACGAGATTGGTGACGTTCACGGCGGTGCCGCTCGCAGCGTCAGTGCGGAAGGTCTGCACCGGCACGCAGGTCGAGCAGGCGGCGCCGCCGGTGCGCGCCGAGCGCACCGAACCGTTCACCACGCGCACGCGCATCGCGGCGGCCGTTGCACCGGTGTTGAACGAGTACACCCCGCCGGCATTCGTGGTCGTGGTTGCCATGAACGCGCCGTCGCTGACTCGATAGAGCTCGACAACGACGTTCGGCAGCACGGTGCCGCCGGACGCGGCGCGGGTGCGGCCCGCACCACCGCCATAGTTCGCGTCTTCGAACACGGTGCCGGTGAAGGTGGCGGCCAACGCCTGCGGGGCGCACAGCGCCACCAGCAGACAAACCACTCCTCTTAATGTGCGCGGCCGCTCGAACATGCCCGGGAGTCTACGGGCCACACTCTCAGGCTTTCCCCTAGCGGATCACAGTTTGAGGGCCAAAACGGCCCTGGAACGCCCGGCAGACCCCCGAACTGCGCGCGCGATCACGTTGCCGGTTGTTCGCCGGACATGAAAAAGGGCGCGGCCGCTTTCGCAGCCGCGCCCGTTGTTTCGAAGGCCTATTTCGAGGCGCCGGCTTCCTTGACGATGTCGAACACCAGCGTCGACTTCGGCGGAATGGTCGGCGGCGAACCGCGCTCGCCATACGCCAGACTTGCCGGGCAGATGAACTGGGCCTTGCCGCCGACTTTCATGGTCTGCACGCCTTCGGTCCAGCACGGGATCACGCCGTTGAGCGGAAACGTTGCGGGCTCGCCGCGCGCGATCGAACTATCGAACTCCTTGCCGTCGATGAGGCGGCCGGCGTAGTGCACCTTCACCTGGTCCGTGGCGGCCGGGGACGCACCCGCGCCTACCTTGGTGTGCTTGATGACGATACCGCTCGCGGTCTTGGTGACGCCGGCTTCCTTCGAAGCCTTGTCGAGGAAGGCGACGCCTGCGGCGGCGGCCTTTTCACCCGCGACGGCGAGACGCGCCTGCTGCAGGGCCTGCACTTTCGGGCCGTACTCTTCCGGCTTGATGTCCGACTTCACGCCGGTGACGCCGTCGTTGATGCCCTTCTGCACCATCGCGAGTTCTTCTGGCTTGAGCTCGAAGCTCGACAGCGACTGGCTTATGAGCATGCCGAGCGCGTACAGGGTTTTCTGTTCCTCGGTGGTGGGTGCCGACACCGGTGGCGACTTGGCGGCGTCCGCGGTGCAGACGGTGAGGGACAGGGTGCAAAGCAGTGCCGCGAGGGCAGTGAGTTTTTTCATAGGGCCGCGAGCTTAGCGTGCCGCGCCGCCGGCATACAGCTTTTTTGCGAACAACTACCGTTTTTCCCACACCTCGAAGGTCATCGCATGGGCGTGCCGTTCATCGGCGGCGTACGTCTCGCGCTCGGTCACCGACCACGTAGCGTCTAACGCGGGCCACATCACGTCGCCCGCGATGTCGCCGTGCACACGTGTCAGATGGATGCGGCCCGCGCGCGGCAGAAACAGGCGGAACAGATCGGCGCCGCCGATGATCATGATCTCAGCCGCCTCGCCGGCGACGCCGAGCGCCGCGTCCGTGTCGTGCACCACCGTGATACCGTCGCGATGGTAGTTAGCTTCGCGGGTGAGGACGATGTTCTGCCGGCCCGGCAACGGCTTGCCGATCGATTCGAACGTCTTGCGGCCCATCACGATGGGTTTGCCCAGAGTGAGGCGCTTGAACCGCTTGAGATCTTCCGGCAGATGCCAGGGCAACGCGTTGTTGCGTCCGATCACTCCGGAATCCGCGACCGCGACGACGAGCGTGATGAGCGGGGCGCTGCGTGTGGGCCCGCTCAAACGAATCCCTCGAGCGGCCGGCGGCGGAACCAGCCAGTGAAACTCAGGCGTTCGCGCCGCGCCGGCAACACCTCGTGTTCGAAGCGGTCGGACTGGAAGGCCACCAGCCGTCCGCCCTGTGGCAACACGTCCTCGCTCTTCCCGCCGCCGGTGTAGATGCGTAGTTGTCCGCCGTCATCGGGTTGCCAGTTGTCGTTGAGGTACAAGGCCGCGGAGATCGCGCGGACATCGTTGCCGACGAGCCGGTCGAAGTGTCGGGCGTAGGCCGCGCCGGCCGGGTACACGGCGAAGTGGCCCTGGAAATCCTCGAGGCCGGTCATGAGCGCGCGATTGAGCGCGGCGCGCAACTCCTCGAGCTTGCCTAACAACAATTGCTCAGCGTCGCGCTCCGGCTGTGACAGCCACGCGATGAAATCGCCGCGCACCTCGGGCACGAGCTTCTGCTGTTCGCCGCGGCCGATGCGCGCGGGGCGCAGCGCGCCGGCGTCACGCAGTTCGACGCAACGGGCCCGCAGGTCGGCGAGCAGCCCCAGATCGGCGAAGTCGTCGACGACGGCGAAGCCGCGCGCCGCGAGCTGATCTATCAGGCGCGCCGACGTGACCGTTCGCCGCGTCGCTTCGGCAGAGGTCGACGGCTCTTGCGGGCCTTCGTCTTCTTGCGACGCTTCGCGGTCTCCTTCTTGGCGGGCTCGAGCATCGTGCCGCGGCACTTGGGCGAACCGCAGCGGCAGGCGTAGATCACGTCGACATTGGGCGGATCGTCCTTGTCGCGGCCGATCTCGTAGTCGTAACCGAGCTCGTCGCCAGGCTTGATGTCGCGCACGGCGTCGATGAAGACGCGGCGATTGACGATGGCGGATTCGCAGTTGCCCGAGCATTGATGATTGATGAAGCGCGCGGCATTGCCGCCGACGGCCGCATCGATCACCGTGTTCTTGTCGACGATGAACAGGAAGGTGTGGTTGTCGTTCTCGTCGTGGTCTTCGTACCGCTTGTCGGCGACGTCATGCGATACACGATCGCCCAGGTATTCGAGTATGCGTGTGCCCTTCTTGATGGGCGCCACGGCGAAAACACCGCGGCCGTGCACTTCCGAATTGCGCACTTCGACCAGCGGCGAGCTCACGATCGGCGGTCCGCCGCGCTTGGGCTGCGACTGGTCGAAGGGCTTGGTCCTGGACTTTTTCTTCGTCGACTTTTTCGTCATATGGCAACGGGCGCCTTGATAGCAGGATGGTGCTGATAGTTCACGATCTGAAAATCCTCGAAGGTGTAGTCGAACAGGCTCGGCGGCCGGCGTACTAACGACAGTTTCGGCAGCGTCAGCGGCACTCGCGCGAGTTGTTCGTCGACCTGCTCGAGATGGTTGAGATACAGGTGGCAGTCGCCGCCGGTCCAGATGAACTCGCCCACCTCGAGGTCGCACTGTTGCGCGACCATGTGCACCAGCAGCGCGTACGAGGCGATGTTGAACGGAACGCCGAGGAAAATGTCCGCGCTGCGTTGATAGAGCTGGCAACTCAGGCGTTTATCCGACACGTAGAACTGGAAAAACGCGTGGCAAGGCATGAGCTTCATCTGGTCGAGCTCGCCCACGTTCCATGCGCTAACAATAATACGGCGCGAATCCGGATTCGAACGCAGCTGCTCGACGACCTGCGCCATCTGGTCGATCTCGCGGCCATCGCGGGTGGGCCACGAACGCCATTGTTTGCCGTACACCGGGCCGAGCTCGCCGTTGGCGTCCGCCCACTCATCCCAGATCGAAACCCCGTGCTCGCGCAGGTATTTCGTGTTGGTCTCACCACGCAGGAACCACAGCAGCTCGTAGGCGATCGATTTGAAGTGCACGCGCTTCGTGGTGACCAGCGGAAAGCCCGCGGCCAGGTCGAAACGCATCTGATGCCCGAACACCGACAACGTGCCGGTACCGGTGCGGTCCGCCTTCTGCGCGCCGTTGCGGCGCACGTGCCGCATGAAATCCAGATACTGCTTCATCTCGTGAGCTTCGTGTGTTGCGTCAGGCCGGCTGCGCCGCGCCCGAGAAATTGCCCGATGGCTCGCGCCGCCGATAACCCATGAACAGCAAGGTGAGGCCGATCAGCAGCATCGGCAGGCTCAGCAGCATGCCCATCGTGAGCCAGCCGCCGGCGAGATAGTTGAGGTGCTCGTCGGGCAGCCGCCAGAACTCCACCGCGATACGCGCCAGCGAATAGAGCACGAGGAACAGCCCGGCCGGCGCCATGCGCGGGCGCGGCTTAGCGGTATAGATCCACAGGATGATGAACAGCAGCACGCCCTCGAGCGCGGCCTCGTACAGCTGGGTGGCGTGGCGCGGCACGCCGTCGACCACGAAGGCCCAGGAGACATCGGTGGGCTTGCCCCACAGTTCGCCGTTGATGAAGTTGCCGATGCGCACGGCGAAAATGCCGATGCCGGGCAAGGCCGCGGCAAAATCGAACACGTCGGCGATCCGGCGCCGGCGCCGGACGGCAAAGATGGCGAAGGCGATCATGACGCCTAACAACCCGCCATGGAACGACATGCCGCCGTCCCACACCTTGAACGGATACCACGGGTCCTTCGCCCAGAACGACAGGCCGTAGAACAACACGTAGCCGAGCCGGCCGCCGAGAATGGTGCCGAGCATGCCGAAGAACATGAAGTCGTCGATGTCGACCGGCTTCCAGGTGGAACCGGGACGACTGGCGCGCACGCGACCGAGCGTCCAGGCCGCGGCGAACGCGACCAGGTACATGATTCCGTACCAGTGCACTTTCAGCGGGCCGAAATTGCCGAAAGGGCCAATCTCGAAAGCGATCTTGTCGAAGCCAGGGTACGGAATCATGAGGCGCGTATTTTAGCCTTCACGAGTGACGCGGCAGAAAAATGATTTGAGGTAACGCGTTTCGGGAATCGCGGGGTGCACCGGATGATCGGGCGATTGCCCGCCCAGCTCGAGAACCTGGACGAAGCGGCTGCTATGTCTCGCTGCGCCTTGAATTGCCGACAAAAGCTCATCCGGGCCCATGTGGTACGAGCAGGAGCAGGACACCAGCAATCCGTCGCGTTCGATGAGCGGCAGCGCCAGCTGGTTCAACTTGCGGTAAGCGGCCTGCGCCTGCGGCACATCTTTCTTGCGCTTGGCGAACGCAGGCGGATCGAGGATCACGGCGTCGAACCGGGCGCCACTTTCCTGCAAGGCCTTCAATGCATCGAAGGCGTCGTCCTTGATCAGATCGACCGTGACGCCATTGGCCGCCGCATTACGCGCGACGTAGTCGAGCGCGGTCTGTGAAGAATCTACACAGGTGGCGCTGCCGGCGCCGCCCTTGAGCGCGGTGATGGCCCACGCGCCCACGTAGCTGCAGACGTCGAGCACGCGCGCGCCGGGTGCAAGATAGCGGCGCAACCGCTCGCGATTGGCGGTCTGGTCGTAGAACCAGCCGGTCTTCTGGCCGTCGGCGAGCGGCGCGACGAAATCGACCCCCTGCTCGCGGATGGCAATCTCGCCGGGTATTTGCCCCGCCCCGCCCGGTGTCACGCCGCGCTCGAGGCCTTCGAGCTCACGCGCACCCGAATCGTTTTTCCAGACGAAGGCCTTCGCGTGGAGCACTTTTTCGACGGCCGCTTCCACCTCGGCGCGCAGCCGGTCGATGCCCGCAGTCCCGCTCTGCGCGACGATGACATCGCCGTACCGGTCGAGCACGAGCCCCGGCAACCCGTCGGACTCGCCGTACACCAGCCGGTAGTACGGCTCCCGGTAGATCTTTTCGCGCAATGCCAGCGCGACGCGCAGGCGATGCACCAGCAACGATGCGTCGAGTGGATAGGCCGGATCGCGCCCGACGATGCGCGCGGCGATCAGCGTGCGCGGGTTCACGTAGGCATGGCCGAGAAATTGATCGCGGTCGGAGAGCACCTGCACGGCGGCCCCCGGCTCGAATTGAGTCAACGGCGTGGCGGCGGTGTCGACTTCGTTGCTGAAGATCCAGAGGTGGCCGGCGCGCAAGCGGCGGTCTTCACCGCGCTTGAGTTTGAGTACGGGAGTGGTCATCGGGCGCTATTCTAGCGGTCTATGGATTCGCCCCCCGAAAAGAACGAGCACCACAACGAGCACAAGAACAACCGGCTGGCGGGCGAGACCAGTCCCTACCTGCAACAGCACGCCACGAATCCCGTCGACTGGCATCCCTGGGGTGCGGAGGCGCTCGCGCTCGCGCGCTCCACGGGCAAGCCGATCCTGCTGTCGATCGGTTACTCGGCCTGTCACTGGTGCCACGTCATGGCGCACGAGTCCTTCGAGGACGCCGCCACCGCCGCGTTGATGAACGAGCTGTACGTGAACGTCAAGGTCGATCGCGAAGAGCGGCCGGACATCGACAAGATCTACCAGTTCGCTCACCAGGTGCTCACGCAGCGCGGCGGCGGCTGGCCGCTCACGATGTTCCTCACGCACGACGATCAGAAGCCGTTCTTCGGCGGCACCTATTTCCCGGACAAGGCGCGTTACGGCATGCCGGCGTTCACCACGTTGCTCAAACGCGTGGCGGACTATTACCGCGACCAGCGCGAGGAACTGCGCGCGCAGAACGACACCTTGATGGGCGTGTTCGCAGATCTGACTCCCGCGCCGGTCGATTCGGCCCACATGCTCGACCGCGCTCCGCTCGACGGCGCGCGCGAGCAACTGAACGCCACGTTCGACAAGCGTTACGGCGGTTTCGGCGAGGCGCCGAAATTTCCGCACCCGGGGTCGATCGATCGCCTCCTGCGTCATTGGCATTCGACCGCGGTGACGCAGGCGCCCGATCTGCACGCGCTCTACATGGCCACGCTCACGCTGACGCGGATGGGCGAAGGCGGCCTGTACGACCAGTTGGGCGGCGGGTTCTCGCGTTACTCGGTGGATCAGTTCTGGATGATCCCGCATTTCGAAAAGATGCTGTACGACAACGGCGCGTTGCTCGCGACCTACGCCGACGCAGCGCTGGCGACCGGCGACGAATTCTTCCAGCGAATCGCGCGGGAAACCGGCGAGTGGCTGCTGCGCGAAATGCAGGATGACAACGGCGGCTTTTATTCCGCCTACGACGCCGATTCCGAAGGCCACGAAGGCAAGTTCTACGTCTGGACGCGCACCGAGGTACGCGCCGCGCTGACGCCGCTCGAGTGGAACGTGTTCAGCCGCCGGTTCGGATTCGACGAGGAGCCCAACTTCGAAGGCGCATGGCACACCCACGTGTTCGTGTCGTTCGCCGAGATCGCCAAGGAATTGCAGATCGAGGCGGCCGAGGTCGAGAAGCAGATCGACAGCGCGCGCGCCAGGTTGCTCGCCATTCGCAGTCAACGTGTCTGGCCGGGCCTCGACGACAAGATCCTCACCAGCTGGAACGCCTTGGCGATCCGCGGACTCGCGCTCGCCGCGCGCACGCTGCGCCGCGAGGATTTCGGCGCCGCGGGCGATCGTGCGCTCGAATTCATCCGCGCGAATCTGTGGCGACCCCGTTCCGATAGAGGGGGTTCCGATGGAAGCGGCCGGTTGCTGGCCACCTCCAAAGACGGCGTCTCGCATCTCAACGCCTATCTCGATGACTACGCGTATCTCGCGAACGCGTTGCTCGAGATGCTGCAGCTGCGCTGGCGCAACGAAGACGTTGCATGGCTGCGCGAAATTCTCGACGCCATGCTCGCGCATTTCGAGGATACGCAGCTCGGCGGCCTGTTCTTCACCTCGGACGACCACGAGGCGCTGATCCATCGCAGCAAGAGTTTCAGCGACGATGCCATTCCGGCGGGCAATGGCATCGCGGCGCGCGCGTTGATTCGCGCCGGTTACCTGTTGGGGGAGACGCGCTGGCTCGCGGCCGGCGAACGCACGCTGCGCGCCGGGTGGCTGGCGATGAACCGGTTTCCGCATGGCCACATGAGCCTGCTCGAAGCGCTGGCGGAGTATCTCGACGCTCCCGAGATCGTGATCATCCGCGAGCGGCCGGGCGAGGCGGAAAATTGGCAGCGCGAACTCGGCCGGTTGTACGCACCGCATCGCCTGGTGTTTTCGATTCCGGCGGACCTCGAAGGCGTCGATGCGGCGATCGCGGACAAGAAGGCGGGTCCTGTGACGCGGGCGTATGTGTGTCGCGGCTCGACCTGCTCCGCACCCGTCGAGACGCTCGCCGATCTGGTGCGCGTCGCGCAGTCGCGCGTCTGATAAAAACACTGCAGTCGCGCGTCTGACAAGACAGCGGCGGTCGCGAATCTATCCGCCGCGTTTGCGCTGTTTCGCGCGCGGGGCGGCTTTCTTTTTCTTCACTGCCTTCTTTTTCACGGCCTTCGCGGGGGTGGTCCGTTTCCGGGGTGCGGCCTTCGGGCGCGCCTTGCGCAGGTTCTTCGCGGCCCGTGACACCAGCGCCACGGCCACGGACTTCCGCGCCCAGGCAACCAGCAACTCGGCATCCTCGATGATGTCCGCGGGCACCTGGTAGTAAGCCATCACCGCCTCGGGCCGCTCCGGGAACGGCATGAATCGCGGCATGTTGCGCGTGGTGTAGTCCGCGCTGTTGCTCTCGTCGGACTTGAAGAACAGCGTGTCGTCATCGATGAGCCCGAAGAACAATTCGCCGCTGTACAGGCCCACCGCACCGAACATGCGCCGCGAGCTCAGGCGTCCGAGCGAATCGAGCTGCTCGAGGATGTACGCGAGAAATTGCGGTTGCACTGCCATCAGGGAGTGCGCAGCGCGCCCAGGTGGCCGAGCTCCACACGCCAGGGCCTTATCAACGGCGTCGCGGCGTTCACGTCGAAAACCGGCGCCGCGTTCCAGTCGTAGGCCCACGGCTGCTGCGTCTGCATCTCTTCGGGTTCGCTGCGATAGCGCGGAATCACGTGGGCGTGCAGCGCCGGCTCGACGTTGCCGAAAATCGCGTAGTTGATGCGGATCGGCGCGGTGGTGCGCAGCAGCGCATCGCCGAGCCGCGACATGTCGAGCAGGAACTGCGAGCGGCGCTCGGGTGTGAGCGCATTGAGATCCGGGACGACCGGGTCGGGTAACAACAGCAAGTATCCCTGGACGAATTGCTGGTGGCCGAAGACGGCCCACCCGGAAGCGCAGCGGCCGAGCACGGTATTGTCGCGACCGGCGCGCGCGTCGCTGACACGACGATGAATCGCGGTTTCGAGAGGCAAGGAATTCACTTCTTTTTGTTGTTCCATACTATGTGTCACCACCGCCAGAAATCTCTCACATGAAATTCATCATCGGCTTCGTTCTCGCGAACCTGTTCGCAGCTCCCGTAATGGCTGCCCCGGCTAATGATGCAACGGCGGCGGGCGCGATGTTATGGATTAACGACGGCCAGCTCGGCGCGAGCGCGAACGCGCTGCTTGCGCAGATGCGGGACGCCGAAAAATACGGGCTGCGCGCCCGGGATTACTCTGCGGATACGTTGCTCGCCCGCGCCCGGGCCGGCGCGGCGGACGCCGCGCTCGACGCGGACATCAGCCGCGCGGTGGCGCGCTTCGTCACGCACCTGCACAGCGGCCGTGTCAGCCCACGCGCGGTCGGCCACGATCTCGACCTGCCGAATGCCGCGGTGGACACCACCGTCGCGGTGCGGGCGCTGGCGGCCAGCGCCGCGCCGCTCGCGGTGCTGGCCGACTACGAGCCGGCGTTTCATCACTACGACCTGCTGCGGGCCGCGCTGCAGCGTTATCGCGCGCTCGCCGCGGCGGGCGAGCCGCCGCCGCTGCCCTCCTCCGGCCGTGCCAGCGTGAAGCCCGGTGAGCCTTATGCCGGGATGTCCGCGCTGCGCGCCCGGCTCGTACAACTCGGCGACCTGGAGAAATCCGCGTTGCAGATCGTGGACGACTCGCTCGACGCGGTGACCTCGATGGCGCTGGTGCGGTTCCAGGTGCGGCACCGTCTCGACATCGACGGCGCGCTCGGTCGCGCCACGCTGGACGCGCTCAACGTGCCACTCGCCAGGCGCGTGTTGCAGATCGAATTCGCCATCGAGCGCTCGCGCTGGCTGCCGTCACGGCTCGCGAGCCCGCCGATCATAGTGAACATTCCGCAGTTCGAGTTGTTCGCGTTTCGAACTACCGAGGACCGCGAGTCGGACATCCTCATCATGGATGTCGTCGTCGGGAAGGTATTTCCGCAGAACAACACGCCGGTGTTCGTATCGGACATGAAGCAGGTGGTGTTGCGGCCGTTCTGGGACGTGCCGCGCAGCATCCTGTTGAACGAATTGTTGCCGCAGATCAAGGCGAATCCGGAGTGGGTGGCGAACAGCGGCTTCGAGATCGTGCGCGGCCAGGGTGACGACGGCGCGGTGGTGCCGCAGTCGCCCGAGAGCGTGGCGGCGCTCGAGAGCGGCGCGCTGCGGCTGCGGCAGAAACCCGGTCCGCGCAACGCGCTCGGGAATGCGAAGTTTCTTTTTCCGAACCGCTACAACGTCTATCTACACGACACTCCGTCGCAGGGCGCGTTTGCGCAGGCGCGGCGCGCGGCCAGCCACGGCTGCGTGCGCGTGATCGATCCGCCGGCACTGGCCCGCCACGTGTTGCGCGGCAATCCGGAGTGGACGGCGGAGCGTATCGCCGCGGCGATGAACGCCGAGAAAGGCACGCGCATCACGCTGGCGCAGCCGATTCGCGTGTTCCTGATCTATGCGACCGCGCTGGCGCTCGAAGACGGCCGCGTGCTTTTTTTCGAGGACATCTACCACCACGACGAGAAGCTCGCGAAGTCGTGGTGACCGGAATTATCCAACCCAGGTGCGGAAGGCTCCGGTGTCGATGTGCACGAAGTTCGAGCGCTGGTAATACCCGACTCCGCCTTTCGCGGCGGCGATCGCCAGATCGCGGAGCGTGTCGCATGAACAATGCCTGAGCCGCACGTCCATCGCCCGCCCCTGCATGTGCAGGGATTTCTTCGCGACGCCGCTGCCCGGCTTCGCCGACATCTTGTCGTTGCTTTCCGCTGAACGATAGCCGGAGATGATTTCGTAGCTCGGCTCGCAACCTGCCGCGAGCGCCAGGTCGTAGAGCTGGTCGAAAAGCCGCGCATCCATGTCGTGACTCTCGCCATTGCGATGATCGCGCAGAACGATCCTGAGAGCCGCGAGCGCATCGTCCTGGTATTTGTCACCACGCTTGAAGACCACCTTCGCGGTTTCAGTCGTGTGCGTGTTGAATAGTTCGATCCGGCGCTCGGGAATCCCGACCTCTTCGGCCGCGGCTTCCACCGGCGCCTGCGCAAGGCCGAGTCGCGCGAGCGACAACCCCGCCGTTCCGGCGAGCGCGGTGTTCAACCAGCGGCGACGTGTCCAGATCCTGTTCATGGAGCCCCGACAAACAAAGTGGCGACGTAACCCAAGGTTTCCGCTCCCGCCAGGCGATCTGGTTCCAGCCGCCGTAGCTCGAGGGAAAAGTCTGTAATTTTTTCACGCGTGCTGAAACGCGAGCTGGTGTTGAGCTCGACCGGCGATTCGGCGACATCGAAGACATTCTTGGCGCGTCCAGCGGTGAAGGCTGTTGCCTTGAGCGCAATCCGGGCATTCCCCTCCCAGATGCAGCGCGCGTTCATCGGGCAGCGCGAATCTTCGATCACTTTCAGGAACTCGACGATGACACCTGTTTCGTCGATGCCCACCGACTCGCCGAGCGCGAGCGTGAATTCCTCGCCCATCTCAACCGGCGGGCGTGCCGGCGGCTGCGCCACGCAGGCGCTGAGCAGCAACAAACAACCGGCGAGTAGAGCGCGCATGGGGCAGTGTGCGGCCGGGCCGCGTCACCCGGCAAGAATCAAAACGGCAGCGGAATCACAGAACCGGTATCGCCCGGCTTGCGGTTCACCGAAACGACGGTCGCCTTCGGGAAGAAGTTGAATTCCGACGCGCTCGCCCAGGTGTAGGCGCCCATGGCGCGACCGACGATCAAGTCGCCCGCCTTGAGCTGCGGCAGCATGAGGTTTTCGGCGATGACGTCGATGCTGTCGCAGGTCGGGCCCGCGAGCACCGACGGGAATTTCTCATCGCTCTCCTTGAGAGACTCCACCGGGTACTTGGCGTGATCGAACAACTGCCCGCTGTACGAACCGTAGAGTCCGTCGTCCAGGTAATACCACCAGTGCCCCTCGCGCTTGGCGCGTCCCATGACCGACGCCACGCCGATCGCGGCGGGCCCGCACAGGTAACGACCCGGCTCCGCGATGACGCGCAGGCGCGCTGGTAGTTTGGCGAGCGCCGCGCGGATGGGCGCGCAGAAACGGCCGATGTCGGCGACCTTCTGTCCGTACTCGATCGGATATCCGCCGCCGATGTCGAGCGTGTCGAACAGTCCGAGCTTCTCGCGCCGCGCCAGCGCCATGAGACCGGCGCAGACCTGGATGGCCTCGACGTGTTTGGCCGAATCCGACGCCTGGGAGCCGACGTGGAACGACAGTCCCCTCACCGTGATGCCGAGCTTGCGGGCGAGCCGTGCAAGCTCGAGGAGATCTTCCGGATCGCAGCCAAACTTGCGCGACAGGTCGACGACGGCGCCCGGGCTCCTGAACGACACGCGCAACAGCAGCTCGCAGCGGTCGCGATACGGCTCGAACTTGCGCACCTCGTCGGGATTGTCCGCGACGAAGATCTTGACGCCCAGGTGCAAGGCGTTGCGGATATCGATGTCGCGCTTGATCGGATGCGTATGGATGCAGCGCGCCGGATCGATGCCCAGCTGGGTCACCAGCTGTGTCTCGCCGGTGGTGGCAAGGTCTAACCAGCCGCCGAGCTCGACGATCGTTTCGACCACGGAAGGGTGCGGCAGTGGTTTGAGCGCGTAGTGCAGGTCGACACCCGGCAACGCCTTGTGCAGCTTGCGGTACTGCTCGCGCACGCGCTGGCAGTCGATGATCAGCAGCGGCGAGCCGAACTCCCCGACCAGCCGTTTGATCTCGGCCGTCTTGAAAGGATCGATATAACCGCGCGTCGCGCTCTTGCGTGTCTTCGTTGGCACCGATCGGCCTTCAGCTGAAAAAGGGGGCGAATTGTAGGGAAGCCGCGTGACGGTGTCATGAGAATCGCGGCTTCGCAATGGTCCCGGAAATAGACAAACTGCTAAAGTCCCCCGCTCATGAAATCCCTGGCCGCCGCCGACTCCTCCCCCGCCGGGGAATTGCAGACCCTGCTCGCCTCCCGCGCGCCGCTGGTCGTCATCGAGAGCCGGGAGGAGACCCGCGCCATGGAACTGGTCCGCGAAGCGGCCATGAAGGCGCAGCGCGGCAAGAACTGGGGCGTGTTCCAGTGGACGATCACCGAGGGGCTGCTGCGCGTGGACGTGGACCTGGGGGGCGCCCAGAAGACGCTGTCACAACCCGACCAGCTGTTGCGGCACATCAAGGCGACGACGATGGCGGGCATCTACGTGCTGCTCGACTTCCATCCCTATCTCCAGGATCCGACCTTCGTCCGGACCATCAAGGACATCGCGCTCGAATACAACAAGTGCGCGCGCACGATCGTGCTGCTCAGTCATGAAGTGAAGCTTCCCGACGAACTCGACCACCTCGCGGTGCGGGTTGCGGTGAAGCTGCCGGACAAGAACGAGCGGCACATGATCGTGATGCGCATGGCGCGCGAGTGGGCGCAGGCGAACGGCGCAATGCCCAGCATCGACGTGAAAGTGGTCGAAAAGCTGGTCGACAATCTCGCCGGCCTCACGTTGCGCGACTGCGAACGCCTGACGCGCGCGGCAATCTTCAACGACGGCGCGCTGACCGATGCCGACATCACGCCGCTGCTCGCGGCAAAATACCAATTGCTCAATCGTGGCGGCACCCTGTCGTTCGAGCCGGACACCGCGAAATTCGCCGAAGTCGGCGGCCTGAAGAATCTGCGGCGCTGGATCCTGCAACGCAAAGCCGCGTTCGACGGCAGCGCTCCGGGCCTCGATGCCCCGAAGGGCGTGTTGTTGCTGGGTGTGCAGGGTTGCGGCAAGAGCCTCGCGGCGCGCGCCGCGGCCGGAGTGCTCGGCGTGCCGCTGGTGCGCCTCGATTTCGGCGCGCTGTATTCCAAGTGGCACGGCGAATCCGAAAAAAATCTGCGCGAATCCCTCACCTCCGCCGAGGCGCTCGCGCCCTGCGTGTTATGGCTCGATGAAATCGAGAAGGCGCTCTCGTCGGGCGACAACGACGGTGGCACGTCGCGCCGCGTGCTGGGCACCTTCCTCACCTGGCTTTCTGAACAACGCGCGAGAGTGTTCATCGTCGCGACCGCGAACGACATCGCAGCGCTGCCACCGGAGCTGGTGCGCAAGGGCCGCTTCGACGAAATCTTCTTTGTCGATCTGCCCACGCCCGGCGCGCGGCTGGAGATCCTGGGCATTCACTGCAAGAAGCGCGGCATCGCGCTGTCCGAGCCCGACATGAAGGCGCTGGCGGCGCGCTGCGAAGGATTCTCCGGCGCCGAGCTCGAACAAGCCGTCGTCTCCGCCCTGTACACCGCCCACTCCAACAAGCAGACGGTGAACGCGCGCCTCATCGCGGCGGAGTTCGAAGCGACCAGGCCGCTGTCGGTGGTGCTGGGCGAGAAGATCGCGGAGCTGCGCGATTGGGCCCGCGAGCGCACCGTCCCCGCCGATTAATGGGGACATTCCTCGTTTCCTAGCAAACAGGGACGCGGCTCGCGAGTGGTCGCGCGACGCGCAATGGGTGAAAGAAGGCCGGGCCTGAAGCGGGTATTCAGGCAGCGGCGACTTCCGAAAAACGAAAACTACTTACCGTGAGTCCGCCGAGGAAACCCCGCTCGTGATACGTCAGTTCCGCCGGGTCGTCACCCGCCGCTCCGGCGGCGACCAGCAGCGGGATCAGGTGCTCCTCGCGCGGATGTGCCGCGCGCGCCGACGGGGCCGTCTCCCAGGCGGTCAGTAGTTCGTCGCGATCCGCGGGGCTCCCACCCAGCAGAACGCCGTTCAGCCAGCCGTCGAATTCGCGGGATGGACCCCATCCGCGGGGACTGAAGAACTGGCGCAGGTTGTGGTAACTGAGTCCGCTGCCCACGATCAACACGTTCTCATCGCGCAGTGGCGCGATGGCGCGGCCGACCGCCAGGTGGGCCGCCGGATCGAGCCCTTCCTTCAGTGACAGCTGAATCACCGGCACGTTGGCTTGCGGATACATCACATGCAATGGCGTGAAGGCACCGTGATCGAACCCGCGTTCCGGATCGAGCCGGGCCGGCATACCCGCCGCTTCGATCAACCCCTTGACGCGCGCCGCCAGCGCGGGAGCTCCTGCCGCGTCGTAGTGGATTTGATAGGTGAAATCCGGAAAGCCGCCGTAGTCGTAGATCATCGGCGGCTTGGGATGCGCGGTGAGCGTGAACTCGGGTTCTTCCCAATGCGCGGAGACCATGACGACGGCCGCCGGCGTCACACCGATCTGCCGCGGCATGTCGGCGAGCGCCGCCTCGAGCTTCGCGTACGCGGCGCGCGAGGGATCTTCCATGTACGACCAAGGGCCGCCGCCATGGGAGATGAAATAGACCGGCATGCGTGGATTCATGGACCGGCAGTGTACCCTCGACATGCCGTTGCGAATCGAGGGGGAAAGATGCTCCGGAACACGAAGTGGCGCGGGCCCTGGTGGCTGATCGCCAGCCTGCTGGTGGCGGCCAATGCCCCGGCCGCGAGCGCGCTCATCGAGTTCGACACGACCGACGCGCGCACGACTTTTGCGGTGGAACAGATCGAATCCGCGCTCGCGGCCCGCGCCTACCAGGTCGAGCGCAGGAATCCGGATTCATCGACGCTTTCCAGGACCCGCTACCAGGTCGCGATCCGGTTCGGCGAGTCCCGGTCCGTGCAGGCCGAGGGTTTTGCCATCACGGGCGGACCACGCGGCGCCACGACCCAATACACGATCGGGAGCCGCGACTCCGCCGGCGCCATGTACGGCGGCCTCGAACTGGCGGAACAGATTCGCGCCTATGGCCCGAACGGCGTCACCGAACTGAAGCGCAACCCTTACATGCCCCTGCGCGGCACCAAGTTCAACCTGCCACTCGACCTGCGTACGCCGAGCTACTCGGACATGAGCGACTCCGCGCAGGAGAACATCGCGACGGTCTGGGATTTCGACTTCTGGCGCGCGTATCTCGACCAACTCGCGCGCGACCGCTACAACATGGTCACGCTGTGGAACCTGCACCCGTTTCCATCGATGGTGAAGGTCCCGGAATACCCCGACGTCGCGCTCGATGACGTGTGGCGCTCGAAAGCGAAATTCGACGAGGACTACTCCACGCGCACGATCGGTCTCGTCACACCGGCGATGCTCGCGAACAAGGAAGTGCTGAAGACGCTGACCATCGAACAGAAGATCGACTTCTGGCGCCGCGTGATGGCGTACGCGCACGATCGCAACATCGCCATCCATCTCGTGACGTGGAACGTCTATACCTACGGCGTCGACGGCAAGTACGGCATCACGGACGCCATCGACAACCCGAAGACGCGCGACTATTTCCGCGCGAGCGTGCGCGAGATGTTCCGCACGTACCCCTTGCTCGCGGGCATGGGACTCACCGTCGGCGAGAACATGGGCGAGGCTTCGTTCCAGGCAAAGGAAGACTGGGCGCTCGCGACGTACGGGCAAGGCGTGCTCGATGCGGCGCGCGCGCAGCCCCAGCGCCAGTTTCGCCTCATCCACCGGCAACACGAAGCCGGCGCCGCGGACATCGCCGCGACGTTCGCACCCGTCATCGCGCAGCCGAACGTGGAGTTCGTTTTCAGCTTCAAGTACGCGCAGGCGCACGTGCTGTCTTCGACGAGACAGACCTTCCATCAGGGCTATCTAGAATCGTTGGGCGCACGCAAGACTCTCTGGACGCTGCGCAACGACGACGCGTTGATGTTCCGCTGGGCGGCGCCGGACTTCGTGCGCGAGTTCGTGCGCAATATTCCGTACGAGAAATCGCAGGGCTACTACTACGGCTCGGACATGTGGGTGTGGGGCCGCGAGTTCCTCGATCTGAAGCCCACTTCGCCGCGGCGGCTCGAGATCGACAAGCACTGGCTGCCCTTCCTGCTGTGGGGACGCCTGGGTTATGACCCCTCGCTCGACAACGGGCGAATCGCGGCGCTCGTCGCGCAGCGTTTCCCGGGCGTGGACGCGGTCAAACTGCTCGCGGCCTGGCAGGACGCGTCGATGATCTATCCACTCGTCACCGGCTTTCACTGGGGCGCGCTCGACTTCCAGTGGTACATCGAAGGCAGCCGCAGCCGGCCCGCGCCCGCCAAAACCGCGAGTGGCTTCCACAGCGTCGAGACGTTCATCGATCAGCCGGCGCACCCGGGGACGGACAACATCACCATTCCTCAGTTCGTCGCGGGCACCGCGAAAGGCGAGCTGCCTGCGGGCACGACACCGCCGCAGGTGGCCACGAAGATTGACGCACACGCCGATACCGCCCTTGCGGCGCTGGCGCCGTTCCTCCGCCATCCGCTGGCAAAAAAGAACGCCGACTTTGCCTCCACGCTCGAAGACATCCGCGCGATGGCGTTGCTGGGAAAGTATTACGCGGCGAAAATTCGCGGCGCCACCGAGCTTGCGATCTACCGCAGGACGCAGCGTCCGGAGCACCAGGCCAATGCCGTGCGGCAGCTCACGCTGGCCGCGGAATTCTGGAAGGACTACACCCGGCGCACCGGCGGCCGTTACCGTAATCCGGTGTGGACCAACCGGGTAGGGCTCGTCGACTGGGCTGAACTGAACGCCGAAGTGGATCACGACGTCGTCATCGCGCGTGCGCCCGCGCCCTGAGAAACTGGCCTCTTGAGGCCTCAAAAACCCCGATAACCTGAACGAACCTGAACGGGAACGTTCAGGCTTCGCTCAGGTATGCGTGCGCATACTGGCATCGTACGGATCGCAAGTGATCCGCAAGGAGATGCAGATGAAACGCCCCGCTACCTTCGTGATCGTCGCCTCGCTACTGGCCAGTGCCTCGGCATTCGCCGCCGGCAACCCGTATGCGGCACGTGAGCGCAACGAAAAAATCGCTGTGCAGAATCCGCGCAACGACCGCGGCAATGACAACCGTAGCCATGACAATCGTGGCAACGACAACCGCGGCAACGACAACCGTGGCAACGACAACCGTGGCAACGACAACCGTGGCCATGACAACCGCCCCAACCCCCAGCGCAACAACAACGAGCGCGATCGTGGGAATCATGCGCCGCCCGCCTACCAGCGCGACAACCGTCGCGATGACCGTCATGACAATCGTCCTGACTACAATCGCAACGATCGCCCGGACCGCAATCGCAACGACTGGAACGGCCGCAACGACCGGAATGACCGCTGGGATCGTTACCGCAACGACTGGAATCGTCACCCGCACTACAACGACAATCGCCGCCACGATCGTCGCGACTATGCGCGGTATCGCTTCAGCTTCGGCTTCTATCAGCCGCCGCGTGGCTACCACTATCGCGTCTGGCACCGCGGTGACCGCCTGCCGCACTCGTACTACGGCAATTCGTACATCGTGTATGACTGGCGCCCGTATCGCCTCTACGAGCCGCCGTATGGCTATCACTGGGTGCGCGTCGGCAGCGACGTCGTGCTGACGGCCATCGCGACCGGCATCGTGCTCGATGTGCTCTACAACATCTGGCTCTGACCGAGACCCTGAAAAGAACCCGAGCTAGCGGGTAGTCGCCGGCGCCCAGGAATGGATTCCTGGGCGCCGATGTTTTTGCGCTTTACACTGCGCGTCATGTCAGACCGTATCGACGCGATCGAAGAGAAGCTTGCGCACCTCGAGCGCGCCATGGCCCAGATCAGCGACGTCGTGGCGCGCCAGCAAAAAGAACTGGATCGCGCGCTCGATCGCAACCAGCGGCTGATGGACAAACTGGCTTCGCTTGAATCCGACCTGGGCACGAGCGCGACCGCGCACGAGAAGCCGCCGCACTACTGACCCGGCTGCTTCAGAAACCTGATCGTGAGCTCGAGCGCATCGAGCGCGCCCGGCAGCAGGATCTCGCCGCGCGGCAGGTCGCCGCGAGTGTGCCCCTGATTGCCCAACACGAAATCGTGATAGCCGTGCTCATACACTTCCATCCGCACGCGCTTGCCGTATTTGACGAGTTCGTCGTGCAGGCGGACGTCGAGCGGCAGCAACCCATCCTCGGTGCCGACCAGGATCAACACCGGCATCTTGATGGGCGTGATGTTTTCCTTTGAAGCGATC
>Ga0193752_1000638_pt1 | contig 32357 bp, 14 predicted proteins | sample H1c1metaG_FD_144924 | JGI IMG/M metagenome (GOLD analysis project Ga0193752, IMG submission 144924) | Soil microbial communities from a riparian zone of the East river system, Colorado, United States - H1c1 | ecosystem: Environmental > Terrestrial > Soil > Riparian zone | place: USA: East River... | reverse complement strand
AGAAAGCATTCAAGTGAAAGACGTTCATACCGACGTAGCATTAAACGGAAGTTTTGAGTGCTCAAACCCATTCCTGAATAAAATAAATGCCGCGTATCTGACAACCCAAAAGGCCAATTTCCACGGTAGTTTAAGCAGCGATTGCCCGCACCGGGAGCGGCTCGGTTACACCGGAGACGGACAAGTAGCTATGGAAAGTGCCCTGTTTTCTTTTGATATGCCCCAGTTTTATAATAAATGGCTAATTGATATCGATGATGCCAGAAACCATAAGACCGGGTTTGTTACCCATACTGCTCCATTTGGAGGCGGAGGCGGTGGTCCTGCATGGGGGTCAGCTTATGTAATTATGCCCTGGTTGTATTTTTCTTATTACAACGACACGACGATCTTAAAACGACACTATGAAGGCATGAAACATTGGGTAGCATACTTAAAAACACGGACCAATGAAAAAGGCCTGATCACCAAAGAAGAACCTGATGGCTGGTGCCTGGGTGATTGGTGTACCCCGACCAAAATTCAATTACCGGAACCCCTGGTCAACACGGCATATTTCTACCATGTTACAGATTTAATGACAAAGATTGCCCGTATCTTAGGGAAAAGTGAGGACGAATCCGGGTTTTTAATCCTGGCCCAAAAAATTAAAATTGATTTCAATACGGCCTGGTACGATGCATCAATGAACACGTATTGGGAAGGAAGACAGGGTGCTGATGTTTTTGCATTAGCTTTTGGCCTGGTTCCTAAAGAAAAATATGGCGCTGTTTTCAACTCGCTGATCGATCATTTAGCTAAACTTGGCTATCATTTTGATACCGGTATTTTAGCAACGCCGCTATTGTTAAAAGTACTTTCCCAAAATGACCGCGATGACATTGCCTACAAAATCATGAACCAAAAAGATAAGCCGGGATTTGGGTATCTGTTGGATGATAAGAACAGTACCTTATGGGAAGAATGGGCAGGCGGTGGCTCTCATAGCCATCCAATGTTTGGCAGTGTGATCCGGTGGTTGTATTCAGGTATCGCGGGAATACAACAAGATGGGTTAAAGGGTGGAATTAAGCACTTCATTATTAAGCCTAACCCGATAGGAGATTTGACGTACTGCAAATCATCGTATAATAGCTTATTCGGGATAGTGCGTTCTGAATGGAAGATTAGCGACGGAGGAAACCTTGAAATTCTTCTGGAAATACCTGCAAATACTTCTGCGACATTTGTACTACCCCGGGAACTAATGAAATTGGTGGATAACTCAGGCAAAAGCATCACCGTCAAAAAAGCCAATAACAAATATGAAGCGGAATTCTCATCCGGTATTTATCATTTTAAAGTGTTCTGATGCCAACAAGTATCCATTAGCATTCTTTTCCTCAAGCCTTAATACTATTTGCTTAAAGATGTGTAACTGTAAATTGGATTAACCAGTACCCAGAAGATATCGTTTGAGTATCTGCGATAACTTATTTATGTTTGATAGGCATTATTCCTTGAGTCTTTTCCTATATACCACATAATGTTTAAGAATTATTTGAAAGTTGCTTTACGCAGCTTATTGAAAAACAAAACTTTTTCAATAATCAACATCGTCGGACTTTCGCTTGGTCTCACCTGTAGCTTTCTCATTCTACTATGGGTTAATGATGAAAATAATGTAGATGGTTTTTTCCCAAAGCCGACCGCCAGGTACACTATTATTCAGCGCGCCTGGGCAGGTGATAAAAAAGGCATCGGGTATTATACACCAGCGCTGTTGGGTGAGGAGATGAAAAGAGCACTTCCGCAAGTAATGAATGCTGTGAGTTATACGAAATGGGGAAATGTTGGCACTTTCCGGGTTGGAGAAAAGATTATAAAAGAAACAGGAGAATATGCGGGGGAGGATTTTTTCAAGGTATTTCCCTTCCCGTTGATCTCAGGCGAATCAAACAATGCCCTGAGTGCTATTAATGATATCGTCATCTCAAAAAAGATGGCTCAGGATTTTTTCGGAAGTCCGGATATCGCCATCGGTAAAACTATTCGTTTCGAGAATAAGGATGATTTCAGGGTTTCGGCTGTCTTCGACAACTTACCCGTCAATTCGTCAATTCAATTCGATTACCTGATCAACTGGCACTATCTGAAACGTGAGAATGACTGGGTGCTCGACTGGAACAGCGTTAGCCCATATACCACGGTGGTTTTGCGAGATGATACCAACCCGGAACAGTTCCGCAACCAGGTCCGTCATTTCCTGGACATTCTGAATACCCAGCAGGGCCCTAATTACAAGGTTGAGCTGGATATACAGCGTTTCGATGAAATGTATCTCAATGGAGCCTTCAAGGATAAGGAAATCGGTGGCGGTCGCATAGAATACGTGCGTATGTTCAGCATCATTGCCATCTTCATACTAGTGATTGCCTGTATAAATTTCATGAACCTTACAACAGCCCGTTCGCAAAAGCGTGCTAAAGAGATCGGCGTGCGCAAAACGGTCGGAGCCCTTAAGAGCATGCTTATCTGGCAATTTATGGGAGAAGCCGTGCTTTTCGTGCTGCTGGCTGTCATCGCCTCGATCGGCCTGGCACTACTATTTCTGCCATGGTTCAATGGAATATCAGGAAAGGAAATGCATATACCTTTCTCGTCAGGTTTTTTTTGGCTGCAGATAGCCATAATAACTTTTTCGACTGGTTTGATCGCCGGCAGCTACCCGGCACTTTTTTTATCATCCTTCAATCCGGTGAAGGTGCTGAAAGGTTCCATAAAATTTTCCCCTGGTGTTCTGCTTTTTCGGAAAGGGCTTGTCGTATTTCAATTTGTGCTCTCCTGCCTGCTGATCATAAGCACGCTCATCATTTCGCAACAGATCAAATTCATCCAGGCAGTCAACCTTGGGTTTGACAGAGAAAACCTGGTCTCCATTCCCATGGAAGGGGAACTGACCAACAGGTATACAGTGTTTAGGCAGGAAGTGTTGGGCATGCCAGGTATAAAGGCAGTAACTCTTATATCGCAAGCGCCATCGCAAACAGAAAAGTATATGGTAAACGATTTAGATTGGCAGGGGAAAAGTATTCAGGACAAAACGGCTTTTGCCCTGATCTATACCGGTTATGATCTCTGCCAGACTTTGCATTTGCAAATGAAGGAAGGCCGCGATTTTTCGCGAAATTTTGCACAGGATTCCTCTGGATATATTCTGAACGAATCGGCGCTGGCTAAGACGGGGATAAAAGACCCCATCGGAAAAACTTTTACATGCCTCGGTAAAAGAGGGACGATAGTGGGAGTAGTAAAAGATTTTCACTTCAACTCGTTGCACGAAGCCATTGCGCCACTCATCATCGCCTTCGATCCGACACAAGGCTCCAACATATTAATTCGTACGGAGGCTGGCAGAACCACCCAGGCAATATCCAGCCTTGAAAGGAAATGCAAACAGATCAATCCCGATTTCCCATTCACCTACCAATTCAGCGATGAAGCCTATCGCAAGCTTTACCGCAATGAAGATATCACCGGCAAGCTTAGCTACCTGTTCGCTTTCCTGGCCATTTCCATCTCCTGTCTCGGTCTGCTTGGTCTGGCGATCTTTACAGCCGAACAACGTAGTAAAGAAATTGCTGTCCGCAAGGTGCTCGGGGCAAGTGTTGTTCAGCTCTTCGTGCTTTTATCGCGCGATTTTTTCAAACTGGTGATCATCTCGTTCCTGATCTCGGTTCCTTTTGCGTGGTGGATGATGAGCAGCTGGCTGCAGGATTTCGCTTACCGTACAGAAATATCGTGGTGGGTGTTTGTAGCGGCGGGAGTGGCGGCCATCGCCATCACTTTCCTGACGGTGAGCCTGAATGTGCTGAAGGCGGCTTTGGTTTCACCAACCAGAAGCCTCAAGTCACAGTAAACCGATTGTTTTTTTAATAATAGCAGCAATAGCTTCCCACTCCCTAAAAATAAAAAAATGATTCCCCTCGAACTGGATACCCTCTACAGGTCGAGTGGTTTCTTTTTGCCATAGTTGCATAGGAAATTCAAATAAGTGGTGTATTAAATGCAGCCACAAAATTTGACAGTAGCATTGCTTTCATCCTGACCACAGGCCTCCTTTGGCTCAATCCAATTTAACCAAAGAGACATCACCAAAATTAATGCCTTTTACAATTTCCGGATTTCCTTTGTAATGCACTTTTGCCTCACCGAAAGCGGTAATCTTTATCCTGTCAGACACATTTAACTTAAAATCGGCTTCCCCATATGCCGTAACACGGCTCAAACGTCCATTGATGGCAAGCGCATTGATTTTACCTTCGCCATAGCATGTATAATGCTGCTCTTTAATAGAACCAGATTTAATTTCCAGTACACCCTCACCATACATAGTTGTGTACAGCTGTCGCAGATTGAGGCCGGCAAAGGTAACTTTTGATTCGCCGTACAAACGCATTGTAAACTTATCTCCGGCAATAGGGCTTTTACAAACGTGTTCCTCCTCGCCGCGAATGGAGAGCTCATTGAGTGTTTTATACGTTATTGTTGCTACAACAGTAATTTTATTATATAATGATCGCGTTTCTTCATATCCCTTAGAATAATCTTTTTCATTCTTTGGAATATGCTTAGCCCCTTCCAAATAGATGTGCAACGTGTTGTTCGATACTTCAATATGTAACTTACTTTGAACACTCACTCGCGCTCACAGCCGCCTTTATTCCGTTGCTTCGTGGCCTCTGTTGCTACCGACCGATGAAGATTCCATAATTCACTTCTTAAATATTAAAAATTATGGAAAAGCTTATCCCAATTTCAAACATCGAATTAGTATCCGAAGTAGAGTTGATATACAAATCAAAGGTGAAGGCGTCGGATAGACCTGTTGTCAAATCTTCCAGTGATTCCGAGGCAATCTTTAGGCGCCACTGGGATCTGAACAAAATAGAATTGCAAGAACAATTTTGTGTGCTTTATTTAAATCGCGCAAATAGAGTACTTGGAATTTATAAACTTTCCACAGGAGGCATTACAGGCACCATCGCAGATCCTCGCCTTATTTTAGCCACAGCCCTGAAGCTGGCAGCCTGCGCATTGATTTTAGCTCACTCCCATCCTTCTGGCAACCTCAAACCTAGCAATGCCGACTTACTGCTAACTTCGAAAATAAAGTGTGCAGGCAACTACCATGATATTATTGTATTAGATCACATCATATTAGGAAGTGATGGATATTTTTCTTTTGCAGATGAAGGATTGCATTAACAATCCTTCTACACAAGACATCATTTTTTTTTCGAAATATTCATTCCATAATACATCTTCCAGCTTCTTTTACCAAGGAATGACCACCATCATAAGGCATTTTTTCAAATTTCACTTATATTTTCTTAAAATCCTAAAGGCCGATAACGTTTTGAAAGTATAATGTACACAGGAAATGGAAGTTTAATGAACCAAAGATTATTATATGCCGAATAAAATACTGCCTATGCATTGACGATAGATTGCAAGATAGTCTCATTTTCTTGTTTACACGAAATTCAAATACACTTTATATTTCTCAGGAAATCCTGCATTACTTTCGTTATTAGTTCCTATTAGTTTAAATGTTTACCTGACCTGACAACGTGTCAACGACCTGAATTAATTATCAATCTTTCATCATCCGTCTTTTTTTTGCTTATTCCTTTGGATTAGACTTGATTTAAAACAAATATTAGAAAATCAGCTCAATGCAAGTGTTTCAAATTTCAATCTTCAAATCCACTTTTATGATAAAAATCATAAAACTCATCGCTTTCAGCTTTTTTACCAGAATAAGTCAATATTTCAGTAATAGCGGTTTCCGGCAATTTAAATATGGAAGACTCATGAAAACGATTGGTGTGGAATGCATACTTTAGAATTCTATTACTTCGCCTCCCATCATCATAATAATCATACACTGTTTTATTTTTGTCCAAAGCATTCACACAGTCAATAACATTGACGATAAATAACTCCAAGCCTTCTTCAGTGTAAATTGGCAACAATTCTGCACACTGATCCCAGAACCACCGGAATTTCGTAATTGCTTCATTATTACATAATGCGTTCCTTATATTTTATTTTGGCACTCCCTTTTCAAATTAATGGAAATGGTGTTCTTTATCACCCTCTCTTCTCCAAATGAATCATAGCCCCTATAATTATTCAGGTAGACCATTAAGGACCCCTAATAAACTGGATAGTTTTTCTAAAGAATGTGTTTTAAGAGTCGAGATAAATTTTCACAATATCAGTTTTTCCATTCTTTCCAACTTAGCGGCAAGAATTCGCTTAACGACACTTTGAAGAATAAAGTTATCTATATTTTTAATTGGCAGTTCTATCTTAGAACTCTTTGCATCAGAGCTTATCAAAATTACTTTCTTTCTGGTTATAAACCAAAGCGCCAGAAATGTTACTCCAATTAAAAACCCAACATAGGATTCAAGGGACGACTTTCCTATATCTATCCCGACATTCAGAACAGTCGCGTATCCGATAAAAAGAAGACCAACGGACAACAGATAGAAATATTGCTTCGTTGTAATTTGAACTGAGATCACGTTTTCAAGAAATATAAAGACAGATCTGCTCCCACCAAAGTGTTTCGAGTAATACTCAACCTTGTAATTTGTCAGTACAAACGTTTTATCATCTGACTCCAAAATCACGTGTTCATCAGGTAGTAATTCCATTATTGCTATACATTAAGTGTTGACTTTGTAATATTAACACGTTTCTGGAAGACATTAATTCATGCAATTGATTAAGGTATAGACAGTCACTGCTTTGTAAATGATTAAAAACTTCTGAAATAATATCAACGTCTTTAACAATGACGGATTTGCAAATTTCTTGTCCCCTTTTAAAAATCACATATTCGGGAAAACTTTTCCCAGATAGGTCAAAAACGACAGGGTATCCATGCGAAATAAAAGAATACTTCGAATGTTTTACATTAAAATTCTCAAGATAAAATAAACTACAAATGATTTGATGACTATACCGCATCGTCTTGTTTGCTATCGAATAGGACAATACATTCTTCATTGTTTCCAATTGCGACTCGAACGAAATTATATCTGTCTTTGTCAGCCATTTTAAGTAGTCATGATCCATAACTTTATGGTCAAACAAATTGTCTAACATTTGTAGCAAGTTCAACACTTCTTCGTTAAAGTGTTTATTTAGCAATAGACTCCGCTGCTGCTCAAATCTTTGAAGATTTTCATTAGTTGAAACCAAAAAGTATGTGTACACACTCATAAAAATACAATCAGGTTTATTCATTTTTTTTAGCTCGCGAAATTTTTGTTTTCACTTCTATAAGATTTTTGTGAGCTTGATTGCTTAGTCCGTCAATAAGGCGTATATAAACATTCAATGGTTTATCGTTAAACGCTTTTTCTAATTGTGGGCCATACACTGGATCAGAAGCTACTTTCATCCAAGCTTCTTTATCGGTAATTAAAACTGATGCCGTATGCTTACCTTTTTCGCTTCTTTTCACTTGGTCAAGCCCCTTCACAAAATACAAGTAATTTGTTAAAACGTCATTTTTAGGAGAGACAGTTTTTACCTCGTAATTGATAGTAAAAGTAAACTTTTCACCATATTCAGCTCCGTACTCTTTAACACCACCTTTCGAACCATCGAAATTATTGAAAATAACCCCTGCACTATTTTTTGAGAAGAAATTTCCTTTATACTTGAAGCCATTGTATACTTTCACTGTTTCCTGTAAATCGACCTGTTGCCCATTATTATACCGTCCAAAAGTAATATTCGGGTTCGGAATTCCAATTTTTAATCCAACCAGGTTTAAAGAGAAATCGGTAAATAATGTGTTGTATGCAACTGCTTCACCGAATGCTCCCTTTAATTTAAAATAGGCTGACGGGTCTTTCGATTCACCAACTGCCCATTTGTACATCTCCTTATTAGATGTGTTATTGCTAAAAAAAAGTGCGGTACTCGCGACTGGATTTGTTCTTGATATAATTCGCAGCGCATACAAAGGGGGTAATCCAGGTCCTTCACCGTCTTTGTCAATGAATGATACGGGATTATCTGCCGAATATAAGTAAGGAGAAAACGATACATATTTTTTTGCAAGGGGATCCACACTCAAAAACCTTCCCACTCTCGGATCATAAATCCGCATTCCATAATCTTGTTGCGTCCCAAAGCCGCCTTTAATTTCGTTATCATTCTCTTTGCCATTAAATCCAAATCGATAGTAAAAGCCATCAGTTTGCGCACCGCGACTCAACATCCCAAATGGATAATATTCCATGGCTGTGACGATGTCTGTCTTGTATTGACCGGTTACGGCACTATTGCCAGCCAGTGGGATACCGATTCGGTAGTCCGTGATAGTCGTAACGACATTACCAAGTTGATTAGTCAACTCATACTGCTTCTTTTGCCTTTCGTTGCCCAGCAACGTTTTAGGGGTCCAGTCTTGTGGCCCATTGTTACTGTTGTCTATCCAGTCAACATCTGAATTCGTATACGATCCCAGCCTGCTGCTTCCATAGATATATCGTTCATCCTGGATCAGATTCGCATTCTGGTGGTTGTTGGGATCATCGCTTCTTGCAGAATAAGTACTCATGATATTGCCCTGCGCATCCCTGACATACCAGCTGTAATACCAGTGCTCATCAATATAAAAGGCACTTGAAATCCGGTTACCCTGAGCATCGTACTCATACCTGGTTTTACGGCTGAGGTACTGCGAACCGTCGTTTGTTTTTGTAATCTCCTTGATTTTTCCATATACATTCCATTTGATGTCAGAGATCGTTTCAACAAAATCACCAGTAAGGTTTCCAATGGCATCGTATTTATAATTATTGCCTGTCTGAGTGCCCAGATCCTGAAAAGATGAGTTGCTACCATAGGGATCAGAGATGCGTTGGAGGCGATTAGTGCCAGTGTAGTTGGTATAAGTAAGGGAGTCCATTGGACTGCCTGTAATACTATATCGGACGTAGTTCTTGATGTTTCCATTTCCATCATACTTCACTCGCTCTTTCATTGCATTGATGCCCTGCATACCGCTCCAGCTATTGGTGGATGCATTGAAACCGATATAGGCATCCATCCTTGTAAGCCGGTTAAGCTGATCATATTTATAGTTATAAAATGTCAGCGGGCCTGGTGCTCCGGGTACTCCAAAATTTTCAAAGCGCTGATAGTAGGCGGATGTGCTACTGATATTTCCATTGTAAAGCGGCCTGTAACTGGCATTTAAATACGCACTGTGATTTGGAAATGGATTTGTAGAACTGTTCACCGGTTTATAATCACCGCCAAAATAGTTGAGAGTAAGGGCATAAGCATCCTGACTCACATATTGATTATTACCGCCAATAATTGCATCACCGCCAACATCGTGCGTGTTAGAGCCACCGGTACTATTAATGCCTTTTAGCCAGCCTTGCAGGGTATAGGCATAATCCATCCCTTGAACCTTCAGGTCACCAATTACTGTCCTGGCAAGCGGTCCATGATGATAGTATTCATACCTGGCATCTTTTGTCCAGATCAGATTATCTGAGCTGGTTTCAACCAGGGTCAACCGGTTTTCAGCATCATAGGAATACTTGTGATAAAACTGATCAGCCCATCCTTCCTGATAACTCACTTTATTTACTTTACCGCTGATCAGATCATATTTATAAACGATCTTTTTAAAGCGGTTGCCATTTTTATTCATGATGTTCGGATATACCGTACTCTGGCCATAATCCTGCAGCAGGGAATCGACATTACCGTGGATGTCATAAGTATAGAAAGTTGCGTTATTATAGGCTGCTGAAACCACCGGACTGTCAGTGTAGCTTGTATAGCTTACACGATTGCGTAAGTTCTTTTGCTGCACGACAAGCCTGTTATTGAATCCTGAGAAGCCGACATATTCCTGATCATATATGGTCTTTGTTACCTGACCGCGATAAAGGGCCAGTGCCGTGAACCAATTTGAGAAAGAAGTTACGTTGCGGGTAAAACTGTTCGATATAGGTGACACATTTGCAGTATCCCGGATCTGTCCAACCTCAGTGATTCTTCCCAGGGAATCATAGCGGGTATAACTGTAGAGGCGTTTCGCCGACGAACTTTCGGAAAGTTGTTTCGCATTACGGCTCAAAGCCAGCCTTCCCAATCTGTCATACCAAAAATCGGTTCTTCCTCCATCAGGGCTTGTTTGAGCAATCACCTGGTTGAGGGTATTGAACCTGTATTGTGTAACCAGCGTATGTTTTGGTGGTTTCGACTTGCCCTGACTACGAAATACCGCCACACTGTCCAACGTCAATGAATCATAAATAGGTTTCACGCCTTCAGGAGGTACCGTTTTTATGAGGTTGCCTGCTAAATCATAATAGTACAGTGTATGATGATACTCACTAACGGCAGAAGTGATAGTGAATTTTTCTATCTGGTATGCCTGCAGGCATCTTGCCTTGTAAGCGCTGTCAAAAGCATATCTCAGTGAATCATTATATAATTGGAAGAGCATTGTACCTTTGCTGACGGCGAAGAAAGTACTATCAGTACAACTATTCACTTCTTCAATTTCCAACGCAGCAAATACAGGCTCCGGACGGCCGCATAAAACAGGCCCTGTGTAAACGCTGCAATTATTACTTGCACAAATACTTGTTTGGGTGGTTGTAGGGCTGCTGGTATTGACGGTGATATTGATATTTGTAATTGGGACGTCGAAGTCTACTGTAAGATCGCGATCGTTAACAGTTATAATACTAGGTTCATATTGAAAATTAACTGCGCTATCAGCACAAAAGGATTGGCCTGACGGATTTAGGCTCAGGAATATGATATCAAGCCCTGTTTCTCCGGACGCTGCATATGTACCGTCTGGGTTTTGAATCAATTTATGTATATACTGCGTACCTGGTTGTCTGATGGCATTTGACCATTGAACGACGCCTGCCAGATTCGTTTTATGAAAATACATGTCAGGATTGAAGGAAAATTCTCCCTGAACCGAAATATCACCGCCATCAAGTGTTGGAAATACCGCGTTCGCCCCTACCATATCGTTGACTGGTTTCTGAAATCTTTTAAATCCTCTAACAGCGCCGTTTAACGACAGGTCAAGAATTCCGTGCGTTACGTCCGTTGAACCGTAGCCGTGAGTTAGAAAGACGGTTACTTTCAAGCCGGTATCTGTTGCGATCATATTAGTTAACCAACTGCTTCTACTATCAATGTCATAAGATCTGACCCTTTCAACAGCCCCTGTATTGGGGTCTAAATGAACCATTATACCATCATAATCGGTATTGGGACTTCCTAATGCGGCACCAACATATTCACCCGTTACAATCAAAACTGTATCCACTTCAACAATATTGCGCCAGGTATCGCCTTGGTTACTCCCGTATCTTCTTGCCCATGAAAGGTTTCCTGCGCTGTTGAGTCTCACCACTTCTCCGTCTGCTAATCCGGCCCTGTAATCATAATGAGCAGTTAAGGCGTAACCGCCATCGCTCGTCTGAATAATATCGTAACCCCTTTCGCCACCTGGCGTACCAGCTCCCAAACCCCGGCTCCACTGAACTGCTCCCATTGAATCCATCTTAACTACAAAGACCTCGCCTGCACTTTGATGAAACGAACGGGTTGTTCCTATCGCGACATAACCTTTGTCACTTGTTTGTTTGATTCTTGAGAAATCATCGTCGCTGGCGCCCCCAAATGTCTTTGACCAAACTAAATCACCCTTTCTGTTAGTTTTAATTACATAACCATCAAGGCCACCGCTACCAAAACTTCTGGTACCCCCGGCGATAATATATCCACCATCAGCAGTGCGTTGCATATCCCTCTGGTAATCTTCCCCATTTCCGCCAAATCTCTTAAGGACAGTAGCTTCTGTGCATGAATCAAGTTCGGTAACAGCGAAATTTCCACTACAACTGTCTTTGAAATTCAGATAATCATCAATGGCTTTATCAAAACCAAGCCGGTAATTCAGATAGTCAGTGTATAATGCATTAATCTTTAGTTTGATTGAATCTGTAGCCAGGATCTCTTTTACGGGTGTCATTGCAGGATACAATGTTGAGAATTCATCATCCAGGGCGGTAAAGACGACACAGTTTACACAAGTAGAACCAGTATAGCACTGGAAAACCGGTGGCAGTAAAATAGCCTTTGGTAAATAACTACAACTTTGAACCAATGGATTGCAAAAATTCAGGAGTGTAGTAAGCGTGCTGTCAGGCATCTTTGTCTGATACTTCTTGAACAAAAAGTCTGAAAAAGAAGTGTAACCGCCTATTGCAATTTTATATTCATTATGGTACTTTTTGATTGTTGTGCACTCACAATCATTTGGTTTGGAAATTATTGGTTTATTGTTATATGACTGCTGCTGATCATATGCTTTTGGTGACTTGATTTGAAAGGCATTACATTTAAAAGAGTCTGTTATATTGTGTGCCTGGTTATAGCTTCTGATTACAGCTTCAAAACTTGAAAATGTATTTGTGCTGTCGGGGCTGATCGAACTTGAACCATAAGGATGTTCAATATCAGAACCGTTCCTGCAAACGTCTACGAGTTGAGGTATAATAACATTATCCAGTTCAGACGGACTGTAAAAGGTACACCTTGATAATTGTTTAACCCAACCCTTAGCATAAGCCAGGCAATTAGCCTGATAGTACGAACCCATAGAGGCGTTAATCTGGGCGCAGCATCACTGAAATGCGGCTGATGGCCGGAGGCGATAAGTTGAGTAACAGTAGGAATAGCAGGATCGGTAGTATTTGTTTTTATCCAGTTGTTGATGACATTCCGCTTTACATCAAAATACATTTGTCTGAATGTTCTCCATGCCACATCCAGATCAGCGACACAAGAAAACGTTGTGTCAAATGATCTGATAGTTGCGCTATAACTACCAAAACACGCTGAATTATTCCTGTTTCCTTTGCACTGGGTGGTTGCGCTTGCAAGTCCCCACATGCTCACCGGAGTGGTACCATTTACACGTCTGTAGTTAAGTAATGAATCCCTAAGCGCTGTTTGAAATGATGCATTAATAATTCCGATTGAGTCACGGTTTGTACCTGTTGGAACTCCAAAAATATTAAATGGCGTTCCTGTTTCACCAATCGGGTTTAATAACCCTTTCTGACGAGCCTCAGTGTAAGTCTCGACATTGCTAACTCTCCTATCCCATTCATGACTGCTTCTTAATGTTTCATATAATACTAACTTGCGAAACTCCGGATGATATTTAAGCAGGGAATCCGCCCAGGTCAATTGAAATTTTTCTGAGAATGCATTCTGGCTGAGATCCTGCGGCTTAACAGCCTGCCCTGCAGACTCATCATAAACGCTATTAAAACTACCATCCGCATTATAATATTTTACGGGCTTTCGGTAATTAGGTGTTGCGGGGTTTATAGTATCAGTTCCTTTATAAAAAATGGAATAAATTGCATTACTACTATCGCTCCTGGCATACTGGCCGGAAGGAGGTGTTACATCCAGCAACATCAGTTTACGAATATCATTGACCTCACTGACGGTTCCACATAAATCATTGCATTCTTCGAGTGCCTTCTGGTATTCCAAATAAGCCATTGTACCATAGGACGCAGAATCAGCAACGCTGATTTTTGCCTTTTCCATGAAATTTGCCCTGAATGCCTCGAAATTCCCGCCGAGGCTTGCGAGGCAACTTTGGCAGCTAGGCGTACAATCAAGCACAGAACTGAGTAACCGCTGTTGTTGAATAATGAAGCTGTCGATGTTTTTGCACCGATTGTTTACCATGAAGATACTGTCACGGTAATAATCAATACCAGATTTTGCAACAGTCAGTTGTTTGGTAATCTCATAGTTTCCAACCTTCAGATATTTTACAAAACTGTAATTAAAGCCACTTTGGGTAGCGCAACTTGTATCAAAATTTCCAATCGTGAAATTCCGAATAATCGTGTCGAAAGCCTGGCCACCAAGATTTTGATTGTTTTTATCGTCTGTTATAGAAATCCTTAAATCGTATAAACATTCGTAACAAACTTTCGTAGTATCACAACCGCCTAATAAAAGTGTCTGCGGATTCAGGGAGTATTTGAAAGTATGATTCCCCTCTTTAGAGACCAACAGACTCTTCTTACTCTCCATCACGAGCCCTTTCACCACATTGGAGCCCAGTCCGGATAAGGTCTGAGTAGAATTCACTGACCGGTAAGACGATAAAGTATCGATCTTCGCACTGCTAGAATCTGAAACTCCTGCAAGCGCTGTTGCTACTGTCCGGCCGTGCATATCTACATAGCTAACGCTATATTGTCCGTTTGCATCACGAACCATGTTTTTAAAATAATGTGATGCAATGCCTACTTCAGTCCCAAATAATGCATCTAACTCTCGCTGATCAGGTGTTCCGTAATAATATTTTGTTTCATGTCCGGTGCCAAGTTGAAAATCTTTACCGACACCACTTTGCCTCTGGATCCGGCCTGAATTATCCTGCGCGTATTCGACTTCTGTAAATGGAAATTTTTCCGCGTCGGGGATATATTTATTGAACCCTGTATTTATTTGCGGGTTCGCACTTGAATAATACTTAGAAGCACCTGAGGTTGTTTCCATCATAGGCGCACCAATGGTACCGAAAGCCGCCGGAGAGGCTAAAGTATCGTAGATGCTTTTGTCATAGTCGCCATTTATGCTACGGTTGAAATTCTGTGAATAGCTAATGATCGAATCCAGTGTTGGAGCCGGTAATACATTTATGACCGGACGACCCTGGTAATCATAGAAGCTTTCAGCAACAACTGTACGGTTTGTTGAATTATCTTTGGTAACCGTTTGCCTGTTTCTTAGGCTACCATCAAAATATTGTAAGACTGTCTTTCTTTTACCATCTTCAGCAAACGAAGTATTCGACTGCCAGTTTAATACCCGCTCATGACCATAATATTCGAACTTTCCCAGCCCCCCACTGTATTGAGAACTCCAGTTCGCTTCCAGGCGTTGGTCATCACTGGGAATTTGCACCGCTCTAACGCGGTAATACAAAAAACCCCTGTTATCATAAATCAAAGGAATCTTATAGGAAGTACCTCTGATTGAGACTCTTGAAGCATTGTTTTCGAAAATTAATTTAGGATCAGGTGCACTTGGATTTCCGAACAACCCATTGGCCAATGCCGAAGAATCGATATATGTCCACTCAAGATCATACTCATCAGCAGCAAACGAAGTCGGCCAATCCACAAGAAGTTCATCCAGGTTTGTATTGGGTGCCAGCGCTGAGCCCGATACCTGCTTTACCGAATCTGAATGTTGGAAAAGAAAATAACTCATTAACAACTTCAACAAACGGCGATACCCCGCTGTTGTAAGGGAAGTTTCCAATTGTCACCTTTACGCGGTAAACATTATGAAATGTTCTTGATAAAATATAACGCACGCCGTTTGACGTGTTTGGCTGAACAAACACAAGCATTGTTTCATCATAATTTTCTGTGTGGTTGTCGGCAAAAGTGTAGGTAATCTTGATAGGAATTGAAGCCACGAAGTTAGCGGGAAGCGTAAGATTAGCATCCTCCTTAATCCGCAACGACACTACACTTTTAGTATAATATGGTCCGGTAAATTTACCCGAATATGCAGGATCATAAAATTGAGCATCTTCAACAATTGAAAATGAATCTTTTGCCACCTTATTTCCGGAGAGGACACATATTGCAGGAATTCCCGGACCTGCGAAAGCCTGCATTGTTCCGCTAAAACAGATCAATAACAAGATCATCTGATAAAATGAAGATTTCGTCATAAATGCCGATTTATAATTTGGGGGTGGCTTTAATTATTTTGTAGAAGTCATATTTTTTCGACGGTTTGAACTCATCCGACTCCTTAGATAAATAAGACTCTGTCTTGAAGATTGCAGAATCTATATTTCCAATCTTATAATTGGTATAAATAGTTTCAATATTTGAATACTCATCTTTGGCATCCGCAGGTGCTGATCCGGGTTCAAACAACATTGACTTTTTTACAACAGCCGTTGTTTTCATCAGTAAACCCGATTTTTTGTCAATTAGATAGATTATTCGTTTACACCCCGCATTTTTCGGCAAATTGAGCGTCAGCTCCCAAAAATCTTTAACTGATTTAACAGTAGAATGTATTCCTGGATCGTATTTATACAGACTGTCTATGGCACCCAATGGATCTCCGATCCTCCGGTCTTGGGTCGATTTTCCAACATAAATGATCTTATCTTCTTCAAATATGGCAATGGAGTAATCTGCATTTCGTATGTTAATTGTGTGATCAATTTCATACCAGGCATCGGCACCTTGGGTGATATATTTACCATTCAGAGAATCCTGATATTTGGCAGGGCCTTTTTCGTCTGCATATTTATACTGTATATCGCAACTTAAACCACCCAGACTTCTATAGGTTTTTACAAGGTCCCACAACACACTGTCAGGCGAAGATTGACTATATACACTGGTTATACTTACAACCAGTAACATTGATACTAATATTTTCTTCATAACAAAACTTATTGTTTTAGTAAAGCACTTCTGGTTTCTTTAATTGTTTTAATACCGCGCTGGGTTTCTTTTTTTACCCTTATGAGCGTACCATCGTCATCATACTCATAGAATGTTGAGTAATTGTTTTCATCAAGCTCCGCCATCAACCGTAAATTGATCGGGTGGAAAACGAACGATTTCATATTCGAGTTATACGGATGAATGCGTAAATCGTCGAAATGGACTTTTGAAGCAGATAAGGATCTCAGGGTAACGGTCATTGCAGTAGCGGATGATGGAATTTCAAACACACTCTCATAGCGCTGCCAGCCTTCAATTATGCTGCCCTTTGATTTAAACGCATAAGTTGTTAAAGAACCCGCGAAAGAGATATTTATTTCATTCTTCACGAAGTTGGTACACTTACACGATGTGTCTTCCTGAACCCAGGCACTTAAAATCATTTTCTCTCCGGGAGTTGGTGAGAAATTCGGAAGCAAATTATTTGGTGATGCTTTAACCTGTTTTAATACATTCTGTCCACTTACACATGCATCGGAAATTGTGTTAAATTGAATGGATGGCCTTAAGGTATCAGCTATTTTCAAAGTCAACGTAGAGCTAACACTGATAGTCTCTGTTCCTGTCAATTTCACGCTTCTTTTTCCACTGTGTTTCACGAGCGTGTCCATTTTGCTTTTGAAATTGCTAAAATCAAAATGGCGCGTAGTCGGACATGCTGTATCACAAACCTGGGTATTAAAAGTATAATCCTCAAAACCTTCGACCGCCGACTCTCTGTACCTGGCATTTTGAATAACCGCTACCGGTAAAGTCTGGTAGTAGCCGTAAAGACCGCTGTTGTATCTTCCTAAAGGATCCCTGTTTTCAACTTCCAAGCCCTTCTTATTAAATAATGTCATTTCGCTGTTCCAAACCCATTTGCTTTCATCATAGTTTGGTTTCAGTTTACCTGATTGAAAGGTCCAAAATGGCGCAAACTCTTGATAGGTTCCATATCTTCTTATGTTTGTTGTATCAGCAAATTGAGTTTCCGCACGATCGCCGTAATATGTATATGCGAGATTTGATCTGAAGTTTCCAAGCATTCCATACACGTAGGGATTGGTTGCCGTGTCAGTTATTGGGTTGTAGCAAAGTGAAGAGTAAATTGGAGTGCAAGTTGAACAAGAGTCAACAGACAACACAACATTAAAGTTCTGCGTAGGGATGCCACTATAACTTCCACAGGTAAATCGACCTATCGTGTCCAAACCACTGAGAATGTGTATCGAACCTTGTCTTGAACATACATCGATTTCTATCGGACCAACCTGACCAGTAAAATTACTGCCGGGTGTCCCATAGGTTCCAGTTATCGTTGTGTCGTTTCCAGTTATACAGCTCTGATAGGTGACATTGTAACCAACTACTTCGCCTGGTGTGGATATAAATCCATAAAACGTATAACCGTAACAATTGCCAGACCCTCCACCGGTTCCGGGCACCAGGTAATTGTAATGTGCACGGCCGCTCCCATCACAATTACCATTAGTCATCTGGTTAAAATTAACTGGATAGCTGGCCATCAGGTTTTGGCCAAATAACTCCTCACTGGTATATGGTCCTGATGACAAATTACTTGCCAAACCATTTAACGATAGTTCTGCATCTGAATTTCCTGGTGAAACTGCCCAGCCTCCTTGCGCTTTAAAAGCAATAATACAGTCCCCGAGTTTCGCACGATAAATATCACTTATTGAATCAACTGTCAATGCGTAAAATAGTTTATTTGCGTTGGTTCCTAATATCGGACAGTTGGTAGCGCTAACATTCGAGAACCCGGCGTTATTAGCGTCAACAATGAGCTGCCCAATGGTAATGTTTTGAGATTGAGTGATGAACAGCTGCCTGACTGATATTAAGTAATTAAAAAATGGGAGCAGGCAATTGTTGCACGAACTCACATCATATGCATCCGCAAGGCTGTCACTATTCTGAGGTATACAGGTAGTTACCTTTGCATTTTTCTTGACTTCTGCCACTTTCCAAAACTGTTTGAATTCAGCAGCAGAAGCAGTAACTATTTTCGAATTTGCATTTACGACCAAACTATAAAGATTGGTACCTGGATCTTTAACCAGTGGACTATTCATACTGGTTATCTCCCCTACGCTCGAAAGAGCGTTTCTTCGTCCGGAGCGGATAACGGTTAAACTAACATCAAAGCCAGTGTATGGCTTTCCATCAGCGTCAATAAAATAAATAGATGAGATGCCGCCATTCAAGACACTCGAGTCAATTGCCCATATTTTTGTAAAAGCGGGGAACGTCGAGGGTATTACAGTACATCCGGCTCCCGGTGCAGCATTTTGCTTTCCAGCAACAAAAATTTCATCGCCACTGCTAAATACAGTTTCGGGATTTGCAAGACCACTTACCAAACGTCCACTCCTGATCGTCGCCTTCTTTACGACAGCATTTATGTTCTTATAAGCAAGGCCCATTCCATCGTACGCCCAATGAGAAGGATAGCTAAAATTATAAACCGAATCATTAAACTCGTTGTGCGTTCGCGTAAGTACCACATCTCCCGTCTCGCTATCATAAACCAGATTTTTGGTAGATATTATACTTCCTTTATCAATATGAATTACGCTATCCAGGATACCATATCGCTGGATGACCTTCATGGTAGCAGCGGACCGGAATATATTTTCTTCCCGCTGAGCAAGATTGAGCAGCGACGGAATCAGGAAAAAAGGAGGCGTCGGAAAAGGAATAGTAAATATTTCCGTATTAAGATTTACGTTGTAACCATTGGTTACAGACAATTGCTCCCGCATATCGACCATGAGCTCGACGTCTTTGCCAATGAGTGCTGAAGTATCTACGGTTCCATCCGGCATTAAAACGCTGACCGTATTTGTTAGCCTGGGATTATCAGCAGTAACATCATCTGTCTTATAAAAGTTTTCCGTGTAGGTGATATAATGATCCGGGTCAGTCTGTGGGTAGGAGGCCTGGGACCGGATCTTGCCATGCATATCATTTAATTCGATCTTAAATCCTTGTGATAGAAACAAATGGTGCCTGGCATTTATTCGTAGAAAATTTGCCAGCGTCGGCTTGAAACGTTTTTTGCTGTCATCATCTATGATACTCATATCCACATAAGTGGGATAGTCATAGGCCGTAAAGAATTTTGTTTCTGTTAAACCATTCGCAGACTTTTTCGATCCTGCATGAATAGTTTTCACACGTACCTGACTATACCCGACTCCCGCAGACGGGAAAAAGGTTTCTCCAAGCGGTTCTTCTGTATAGCCTAAAGTTACAGGAGCCGCTGGTGCAGCTTTATCTATGAATTCTATTGGTAGATGAAAAGGATTTTCTTCTCCTCCTATACCAGGCTCATAGCTCGCAACACCGCTGCTAATTATCATTGTCGTGTCACCAAGATTCTTTTTGGTTGTATATACGTATTCCTGACCATAGGTTGCTTCACGCTGTCCGGTCATTTTGTTCCAGTTATCGTAAATCACTATCTTCTTGACTCGGTGTCCGCCGCCGAACTTCCGGTAGTCCGGATCATTGAGTCTTATGTACGACCTGTTAAGCATAATTTCCGTGGCCCATCCGTTTTTGCGTGCTACTTCGTCGTATGATTTCAATCCATTTACCAGATTTGACCCTAGAGAGCTGACTAATCTTACAGCCGCCTCACCTGTCAGATTATCTCCAACCTCAGAATTCGGATAAGCCTTTGATTGTAAATTCATGCGCAGGAATTGAATAGCAGCCTTTGCAAGCGGGCTGTACTCCCCTGCCCCATCTCCTTTGAGGGATATACCTTTGATCTTTACCCAGGCAATAGTGCTACTCGATAAACCAAATGCATTTTCATCGTCGATATCGGCATAGCAATTAATATATTCGTGCCCGCTACCGAACTGATCACCCGGCATTTTTACGAACATTTTAAAATGGATCTTCTTAATTTTTTGAAGATATTGCTCTCTGAATAACCTGGCACTGGCAATACCATTAGGAATAGATATGTATATGTACCTGTTGTCTTTTATGTAACCTGGTGTGTTTGATTTGTAGTAAAGCTGGTTACTGAAATTGCTTGCCTTTCCGGGAAGGGTGTCCAATCCAAGTATATTAAACAGTTGCATGCTTCGTCTGTTTTGAACAAAAGCATACTCATCACTTTCATAAGTGATCTTCATTTTACCACCGGATGGAAGTGAGATCGAATCAAGGTTCCATGCAGCGGCATTAACAGCTGCCTTCGCGCTATCCTGCAGGGCATACGGATATTCATCATTTTCTTTTACATTTCCCACGACAGATCCGGGATTATCCAGTGGATTTTTAAAATTACCCCAACGGTCATATGACTTGGTATTATAGGGTTGATTATTCGCATAGTTGAATACGTATGGATTAAGCATACCCTTTGTGTTGCCATTATAGGAAAACCATACTTTCTTTAGCGTAAGCTTTCCGCTATCAGCCGGCAGGTTAGCACCCATGCATAAGTCGTAACCATATTCAAAATGGACTGTCTTTATTGGCTTAGCCTTCGTTGGATCTTTTAAGAAATCCGATTTACTGTACAGATGAATTTTAGCTAGTCTTTTAGTCATCCCGATTCCCATCGATTGGCCATTTTCTGTGGTACCAGTCAGATCCTTTCGATTTTCGACTATAAAAGTTGCAATCATAGTTTTGGATTCGATTGAATGCAAATACCAGAGTTCCTTTTCACCATAAACGTAGCTTCCCTTGTCATCACGGTTATCTGACTTCAACCCTTCGTTATATGAAGCCTTATTGTGACCCCTTGGAGTTTTCCAACCATATGGATTTTTTATTCCGCAAATTTTTGAATAATTAAACTTGACCGCATCACCTAGATCATCATCTGAAATGCCGTTATTACTTATATCCACGTAATCAGAGGACAATATGCCTGTTAAAAGAAAAGAATGTGCATAAGCCGGAATTTCTTCCCGTGTATAATAATTATCTCGTCCATTCGGATTCCTGGGTGAATTGTCTTGTGTTGAATCGTAATCAACCAGGCCAGCGGATAATGTAGCGTTTTCCTTCTTTACAGAAAATGTGACATCTTTTTGTTTCAGGTTATATACAGGTAATCCATATACATATCGCCTGCCATCTGTGTTTAGCACATTAATTTCAGAAATGTGATTGTCTTTACGAAAAGCATTGACCCTTTTTTCTTTTACAATATTGCTGACAACAAAACTGTCGATCGCTGGAAGAAACAAATTAGCAGTAGGTATCGGAATAGATGTTGCCTGGTTAGGATGACGCCATCTTAAACTTACAGCAGCATCACCCTTATTCTCGTAATATTCCATTTTAATTTTGTAAAACTCACCTCCCATAAGGTAGACGGTATCGTGCTTGGTTGCATCCTTATGGTCCTTCCAGTCATCTATCAGCAAGGAATCGTTTAACCACAGCTTCACACCATCGTCAACATTAAAGGTTGTGAAAATATAAGTGCCGGTAACCGGTGCCTTTATCCTTCCGGTCCATCTGACTGAAAATTGATTAGTTGGAAATCCAGCAGGTAAATAACCAGGTATCGAAGGTTTACCTCCTCCATAGATACTGTCTATCCGGGAGTCGATCCTGCGATACGGTGTGCCTGTAAGAAATCTTGTTGGGAAATAATCTGCAATCAGTCCAGTGCCGGTGCCTTCAAGATCGTCTAATGGATCATTGTTGCAAAATGCGCTATTGAAGACGTTCGGAGTATAATTTTCGACGTATTTTGAAAGCCCTGCGACTGACGCTTCAGCTGCAGTAAGATAACTAATAACCTGTGTTCGTTTGTCACGCTGTGATTTCCTGGTTTTAGAAATATCCAAAGGCAAATTACCAATTGGCAACTTTGCTTTAAATCTTGTCATCGAATTCGTGGCCAATATTGAGGGACTGTTCCTACCTGCCTGAAATAGTTGAACTGCTACCACATCGTCACCGCCCAGGCTGTCATAGTATTGTTTAGTATTTATTGATTTTTCACCCGGGTTTCTGAAGTAAACCGACTCATAAAGAACTGAATCGTTTGTAAAGTTCAAAGATGACTTAGCCAGATTTTTTTCCACCCATGGTCCGCTTTGCGTAAATGCCCGGTTGATATTCAAGTCAATGCCCGCATGCACTAAATCAGTTACTCCAAGATCAACGCTGGCCCGGTCTGAATTATCTTTTGTTCGGATAAAATGATCGTGAATGACGCCGACATCCCCCCGATAAGCTCTGAACATACCGCCAGTACCCTCGCCCGTGATCGAGAAAGCATCATATGTATATCCCGGAACGGCAATATGTGGGATCGCAGGTTTTTCACGATAGGGGATCTCTTTTTCGCGGTTAAAATCCATAAGCCCGGCTGCATTTTCACCGCCTTCCTTTAAGTGTAAATATCCATAAGCCGGTAACGAAAACAAGGTGTCCTCATCCTCAATTTTCTGACGCGAAATATAACCCCCGAGAAAAAAACTTGGATGTATCACTTTGTACTCAACCCCAACCTTTGCTGTAAACGAAAATTGATTACTGGTTAATGGCATCGTTATGCCTGGAGTATATGTGGGTGAAGCAAAAGAAATAAAGCTTGAAAAACTCTCTCCAACACCGCGTGTGTATTGACCTTGATTCCCATAAAAAGTTTTTGCTTGCCGCACTCCCGCACTAAGGTTAAGGCCTTTTATACCAGCTCTGGAATTATATGAGAAGGAACCTGATACACTTGTTGTAAGATCAACCTCCTGATCTTCCTTTTGTTTGAGAGATAAGGACAGTGATGGTGATATTGTAAGACCTTCCTGCGAATTGTTCGCAATTGAAAGGCCGCCAGTGAGACTTCCATTACTCTTACTTCCTGAATTAAGACTCACATTAATAGCCGTTTCAAGTCCCCAGCCGCGGTAATTATTGTGAAAGATTCCGTAACTCGCTCCCACTCCAATTGGAGAACCAACGATCTCGATATCAGCGCCAGTGGTAATTCCAACGGTTTTATTCTCCTTGATACTTTGCACTTTAGTTATTGAATCATTTTTCCCATTGAAGTCATCTGGCAGTCCCCTTAAATTACGGCTGACCGTACCCGGATTTACGTTCCAACCAAGACCTACCCAACTGGCATCCTGATCCATCGAAACTCCCGCTCTATAAGATAAGTTGACGGGATAACCTCCCACATCGAGTAACGGAATATTATAAGAAAAATCACCGCTAAACAAATCAACCATATTGGAATTATTCACCGAACTAAATGCCTCCATCTCGGGTTGACCGGGGCCACCAGAGACTGAATCTGGCGAAATAGTCAACTGACTAATTGAAAAATTCTGCGGTTGAGGTTTACCGTTATTTAAAGCGATCTTCTCATTATCAGACACAAGGGTTAGTGGCAGATTCAATCTCGCAACTTCTTTGTGGTATGGCAACGCTGCAGCTCTGACAGCAACGGAACTCAGAACAAGTTCGAGATAGATAACTGCCGTAAGAGACCAGGCAATAAGTTTGGAATGTCTGGATAGAAAAATTTGCATGTAAGTTAGTTTTGCGATTAGGCGTTAGGCAGGCTTTCTAAATTCAAATTTTAAATACCATCTTTCATTACGGCTATCAGTAAGCACCAATAAGTATAGATGATTAGGGATCATGTCTTTATTTTTTCGAAAATCGATTTGCATAAAGTTTTGGCCGTAAATAATCTTTTGTGATGGGAGTTCTATCGATACTGTTTTTCGTTTGGAGACACTCAGGTCAACTAAATTTAAATTGACAACTGAGTTGTTATTTTCATTATAGAACTCATATTCTAATAATCCTGTACAGATTGCCAGTGCTCCATCTTCTTCTTTTTGCATTTTATAGGAATAGCTCGACTTTTGATAAGGAGAAGATTTTTGAATTTCGGGTTCCTTCAGTTTAAAGGTCCATATTTCACTCAGTGCAATAGGAGAACCGTTAGTTTTAGCCAATACTTGCCAGGCGTACGTTTTACTGGTGTCTAAAGGCGGTGCGCCTGTAGGATAGTAGAAATAATTCTGACTAAGCTCAAGTTTTTTTAGAAGCGGAATGTTCTTTTGAATCGCGTCGGCAGGAGTCTGGGTTTTATTTACCTCTGTGATTACCCATTGGTACTGAAGCTTATTTGTCATGTTCAACGGCGCCGGGGCAAGCCAGCTAAACATTGGATATTTTGATGTCGTTGCTTCTTTGTCGCCTGGCATAACTAATTGTGGAGGGCTTATCGGCTCCACTTGCACAACTGCACATTCTTCCGCTAAGGTTTCCGGTGCGTCGCTATTGATATAAAACAAGGAATAACAAATATTAAACGATCCAATCGGTAGAAATCCATCAGGATTAGGATCGATATCGTATCCAGGATTGCCAAATTTATACGCGATTGGACCCAAATCGCGTGCGGTTAATTGCTTTCCTCCTTTACCAACTGATATCACACGACTGACTCCGGATAATACAACCTGGTTAGTAGTAGCCTCTCGCATGATCATATCGACACGCACATTCATCGGGGCAGCTTTTCCATGAACCACCGAAAGATTCCATAATTGTGGTTTTATGGTTAATCCAACCGGTGGCACCTGAATTGTCATAGCAACCTGGCCCTTGAAAATCAACGGCACCAGTAAGAGAGACAATAGATAATAATATTTATTCATAGACTGCGATTTATTACTAATTGAATTTTAATGTTTTTATAAATTGAACCGAACCCATTTCATTTCGTACCAACGATTTTACATTTCCTGGTAGGTAACCATGTTCATATCCGATGGATAATTGATCGCCTTTAAAGAGCAGAATATTCGCGTTCAAAAACCCACCGACTTTAGACTTTACCTCATTGATAGTGTTGATTCGGACGCCTAACCCGAAGGATAACCTGGATGTGACAACAGGTTCTATACCAGCTTCAAGTACTGTCATTAAATAACCTGGATTACCGGTAACATTGACGCCTATGTTCGAAGTAAACTTTGGAAAATAAAAATGCTGAGAAAAAAGCAGGTTTGTCGCATTATAATAGATATATCCTGTGTCCCTGCTATCGTTGTAAAATTTATTAATTACTATGTTAGAAGTTGTTCTTAAAGCTTTAAGCCGGTAGGAATGAAATGCACTGGCTGTAAATGATTGAAAACGATTCTCGAAAACCTGTTGATCAAGTACGGTTAATTGTGACATTGGTTGATAACCTACAGTAATCACAGGAAAACGTGGAAGCCGGAGAGAAAGATTTATTGCTTTAAATACAGTATTGCTGTTATAAGGAATTGCCAGAAACGGATTTGAAAAATCGTTTTTCCTCACATAACCGCTGAGCCTGATTCTATAATTAAGAAAAACCTGATCGGCCTTAATGTACCAGCTTTCGAGCGCCGTGCTTGTCTGAAAATTTGTAAAGCTCTGATAATTGGCACCGGTAGATTTATACGAGCCTTCAAGTCTGGTATTACTTAAGGGTATGTAGGAATAAGCGCTGATCGAATAAGCAGAGTTGTCACGGGATCCAAGAACGTTTTCATTTTTATCCCCCGACTGATTAAGCCGGAGATCCGGTGCAAAAGAATTAGCAACTTCTCCTTTGATATATGTATTTCGATTGAGAGCCAGTCTTCCCTCCAGGCTTAGTCCGGATATATTTATCAAGCCTGGATTATTAGTTCGACTGGTGAATAATTGCTTCTTACCACGGAAGGCACTTACAATAATGTTTGATTTATCGAGTTTGCCCAGCCCTAACCGAAGTTGATAAAAGGTTTGGGCTCTTGGCTTAAGATGCCTTGCAGTAGCAAACTCCCGGAACCGATAATCAACAAAGCCAGCGGCAACTGCGAAATAATACCATGAATTGTATTCGAAATTTATTCCGTTTAAATTCACATTTTTAGCCGTTAACTCGCTGTAGTTCAGAGGAGTTCGTCCAATACTGGCGGACCGGACATTCATATATTTGAGATACTTCACCGGCACAACAGTGTCAGACAAATTATACTCGGCTTTCAATGCGCGTATTGCTTCTCCAGATTGGTAGAGTTCTCCCGGATTATTAATCGTCTCCCGGTATCGCTTGATTCTGCTAACATTTTTCAAGCAGATGTCCTTTAGCGAATCGACTTGCTTCGACACCCTTTCATAACTTGCCTTTGTCTTCTCACAACTTTCAAGATATTTTCTGGCGAAGAATTGCAGAGAATCTGCATTCAATCTATTAACAGAATCAGGAAGATTGGGGTCATAACTGAGTTCCGGAACGCTTACAATTTCATGCGCTTCGCCTAAACGCTGCGGACTGAAACTACTTCTTAATTTGTTTTTAAGAGCTTCCAGCTGATCGTTTTTGACGACATATAGTTTTTCGGATAACGTATCCAAGAGTTTCTCTGTCTGCTGACCTAATCGGTTGCGCATTTTTGAGACCAGGCCATTCTGAAAAGCATTACTATTGAAACTGACCTGAACATCAGCTATGTCCTTATAAAAATTGGAATTACTTTGACGCCCGAGGTAAGACACTGTGAATGGCAGTTGATCCGCAACAAGAACATCAAAGTTCCCGCTGACCTGATTTTGATAAATGCCGGTCTCCAAAAACGGTGTGTCTATCGTTGAGCGATAGTTGAAATTATAACTGATATATCCTCCGGTAACGGCCAATAAGTGTTTGGAATTGGTACGTTCGATCGTGTGTAGAAATTTCTTTTTTTGTTCCGACGAATCCTTCTTTATCAAATCACGGATCTCATCAAGCGGCATAATAGATTTGTATACATTGCTGGCCTCTGTCGCGAGAAGCTTTTGCACCTTATCGGAGTTGGGTTTTGCCGTATCAGCGACCAAAGAATCGGGCTTCGGAAGCAATTTCTGAAAGGAAGCAAACGGATTAATTCTCTTAACTAATTTGTCGATTCCTTCAGCCTTAAGAACTGAGTCATTTGGCAAAACATGAGTGCTCCTGTCCGACGATGCGGTAGTATCGAACAGCTTGCGAAAAGCAGCTGGTACCTGTCCTTTTACATTACTTATCGGAAGACATAAAGCAAGTAAAATGAAAACAAGTAATACAGTAAGGTTTGCATGAGGACATAATGATCCCATGTGAGCAGAGGTAAGGTTTAGGTTAAGGTTTAAATACAGGCACGCGACTTAGCAATCTGTCATGCCAGCATTGGTTAGGGAATGTGATGTTCAAACAACATCACCCATTAAAAAAAATGTGAATTGGTTAGGTGTAATAATCAGAGAATGGTTTATCAGAATTCTGGATTAGTTAAGCGATCGTGGTTGAAATATCGCTTCGGTGAGCAAATATGGGGACTGTCTTTTGTATAAACAAACGGTATTTTTGGGCGTAGCAACACGCAATTTTTACCATTTAACATGCAGCAAATATTGCGTCAAACCCGCAACTGGAAGATTATTTTTTCTTCCTCCGCCGATAAATACCACTGATAAGCAATCGCTTGCATCTGAGACAACTAAAGCTTAAACGACCAAATAAAAAAATAAAAAAATTTCTTAATTTGTAAAAATGCACTCTCTTAGCTCTACGGTAAGAGATTACACCTAGACATTGGCACAATTTTATTTTCATCGATTTTCCCCACGTCGTGAAGATTGGATGAGACTAATCTTAAGATCCATGTAAGCTTCATTAAAATCAATTCGCCTGACTGAATATTGTCTTTTTCGGTTGACAAGAACTTAAACTAATAACGAAGTTCGACCGCGATCGCCTTCGCATTTTTCGGGAAATATTTCTATTAGATATAATTCTTATTACTTTCAGGAATTAAATAAAGCTATTGATGGTCACTATGTACAATTCAAAATTCTTCCTGTTTTTATTACTATCAAGCATAATTGTAAGCGATTTATTCAGTCAAGATAAAAACTTTGTTCAGCAGCCTTCTCTTTCGATAGGATATGGTCTTTATGATTTCAAAACAGTTGAAAATTTAAAAACAGCAAGTTTTTTTACAGCGCTTAAAGACGGTAAAGTTGCAAAACTAAAATCCATGAATTCAGCACTGGTCATTGATTATAGTGAGGGGATAACAAAAAATTTTGACTTTGCTGTTGAAGCAATAGGATCCTTTTTATCTTATCCAATTAAAAACAAGCCATCGTTCACAAAAAACTCATTGTTGCTGGAACTTGACGTTTTAGTCAAAGCCAAACCATGGACCAATAAACGAACGGTCGTTCCCTATTTCTTGTCAGGTCTTGGAACGACAAAGTATTTGCAGTACTACGCAGTACAGATCCCGACCGGTATTGGAGCGCAGTTTAATCTGTCAAACGAGATGTTTATAAACTTAGCTTCGCAATATAGATTTGCAATAACAAAGACTGCAACCAATCATTTTTTCGCTTCAATCGCCATTGGAGGCGTAATCGGTCAAAAAAAGAATAAAAATGTTGTACAAAATATTTCGATTCCTACTGAATATAAAACGCCGGTTGATTCTGATGCTGATGGGATTTTAGATTCAGTCGATAAATGCCCTTTAGTCAAAGGTTTAATTCAATTCCAGGGCTGTCCTGATTCGGACAATGATGGGATTGAAGATGCATTCGATAAATGCGCACTAGTTCCAGGAATTATAAAGTATGAAGGTTGCCCTGTTCCGGATTCCGATTCAGATGGAATTAATGATGAAGAAGATAGTTGTGTAGTAGTACCTGGACTTGCTCAATACTTTGGATGTCCTTTACCGGATAAAGACCAGGATGGTATAGCAGACGAGGCAGATAAATGCCCGGAGGCTTCTGGAACTACCACGAATCAAGGTTGCCCGGAAATATCAGACTCACTGTTGAAGTCAATTGATAGACTAGCTGAAGATATCCTATTTAACACCGGAAGTGCTGTGTTAACCAGAGACTCAGAGAAGAACATCAAAAAAATTATGGCTTTGATAAAAAATGATTCATCAGTAAGAATTAATATTTCCGCACATACAGACAGCGATGGCGATAGTTTGCCTAATCAGCTATTAAGTGAAAAAAGACTTCACGCGGTTCTTATTGCTTTCAAAAACGCAGGTTTCCCTATTGTAAGATTAAGAGGCACGGCTTACGGTGAAAGCCGTCCAAAAATTAACAACTCAACGCATGAAGGTAAACAGAAAAACAGACGGGTCGAAGTTTCACTTTACTACTGACAGATTTTTTATCATCATTAATGCTAGATCGTAACCAACAGATAAAATGTTCTTAATTAAAATCAAAACCTCGGGATAAAACATGCTTCTAAATTTTTGAATCAAGAGAATCAATTTGAATTTTTACAACCTAATTAATCGGGATTTATTCTGGTAGCAGAATAATATTTCCACTTACTAAAAACTAAGAGTGCGCATCTTTCCCGATAATGGAAAACACATTGAATATTTTAATAGGATGGACTATGAGATTGTTAATTGGAAGATTACATTCGTAGTATCGTAACCTTTTGATTCAAATTACCATACAATCACTCCCTTACCATTATTTCTTACTCATATTAATGAAGTTGTAGTTTCTAAAAATAATGTTGAATATCATTTCAAGTGACCTGATAGTTTTACGAATTCGAACGTAGCTGATTACCAAATCGCCTTCAACACGAAACAAAAAAAAAATTAGTTAAGACCCAAAAATCCCACATGGAATTATGTTTTTAATAAATGGCATATTATTATCGACTCATGGTCCACCCTAAGATTACACAATTATTTGATTTTATTTTATACGCTACACTAAACCTCTTATTTATGAAAAAAATATCCATTTCGCTGTTGACACTTCTCTTTTTCATAGTCACATTTTACAGTTGCAAAAAGAATCAGAACGATGATGTCATCATTACAGACACAAATAAAACTATGCAGCCTGTAATAGATGCCTTTAAGGAAAAATATAAAACAGGTTCGTTTTCTGAAACCAGGATCTTGAATTTGCCGGGCAAAGGCTTTTGGGCTGACAATAATGGGGTTCAAGTTACCAGAGCATCAAGAGCTCTAGAAAAATCAACCAGAAACTACTCAACAACAATGTTGTCAGCATGCCCCGATCCCGGTGAAGATTATCCCTCTCAAAGCATTTATTCTGTATTAAGGGAACTTACCTGCGAGCAAGGATATAGAATAGAGGTTAAATATGATTTGATACTTGCCTATACACCACAGTTGACAAATAGTAGCTTAGTGCCCAGCTTTGGACGAGTATGGCTTTTTAATTCTGCTGGTGCGAAAATATGGCCCACCATCACGCCAACACCAAAACACAATGTGACTAGTATCGTTAGTGTTGGATCTGCCGGAACAGATCCTAATGGTCTCCCTTTAACGAAATATCGGATAACTTTCAAGACGGACTATATACCTGAAGCCATCTTTGACATGAGCAGTAGTATGCAATCTTACTTATTCACTTATACCGACTGTCCTGAATATCCCACTGTTGTTTGTCCATTTTCGACTCAACAATCTGCAATCACTTCACAGCAAAATGCGTTTCCTTGTGAAAGAATAGATAAAGTGTACTGGAATCCGAGTAGTGGAATTGGAGCTTCAGTGGCAGGTGTAAACACTCTTTCTAATTCATGTTACCCATTTGGATATGTGTTTCCTCAAAAACATGAAATTGAGATATATAGAAATAGCTCTTGGGAGTCAATACAGTTATGGAGATGGAAAGCGACAATCCCTCCGCCTCCTGCCGATCCGAAAGAATATAGTTCGCATTATATGACAAATTTTGATTCATGGTATATTCGTATGGCTGGTTATGAATCAGGTGGTACAGGCACAATCTCTGACGGATATTATCAGATCAGATACAGAAACCGCCAAGATTTCGGAAGCGGTGGACCCTGTAGTACCCAACCAGCTGGCACCTGGGTAATTGAAACATGGTATCTTAGTATTTAATTCTTAACCTAATGGGGAGCCGAGTGCATCGGCGCCCCATTATCTATCTGAAGTCAGACAAGAAAACGCATTTTAATTCGTTTTTATAACAATTGTGAAACTACTAGTTATCAAAAAATTTGTGCTCATATGCGTATATTTACTAGCAAATCAGTTAGCAGATGCACAGAATATTCCGATCTGCAGTGATTCTACCTTCAGCATCCAGTACGCGAGCCTGACGGGAACCTTTGGTTTGACAAAGCAAATTCTGTTAAACGATGGTGGCCGGGTTTGGATTGGCAAATTTCACAACCAAACTTTTGATCCGCGGGTTTTGATTACAAAAATCAACAAAGACCAAAGTATTGCGTGGTGCAAACAACTGAATCCAAGCCTACCCTATGTCAATCTTACATTGTATGCCCTTGATGAAGCCGGAAATGGAAATCTTGCCATCAGCGGGATATTAGCGGATCAACAAACTCAAAAACATTTCTACAGATTGTTTATGCGACCGGATGGAAGCATTCTGAAACAGGACGTTGTTGACTTTTCACCTGTAAATCAGAACAGTAAAGGTGTGCACACGATCACCAGGCTTTCCAACGACAGTCTATTGTTCCTCTTTTATAATGAAAGCATTATTACCGGCTCGGATGGACTCATTATGTCAGCGTGTGATAACGATGGCAACATCGGCTCAACGGATTTATTGGCTTTGTCCCGCAATCCGGATTATGCCATTAATTTCACTGGGGTAAATATTACTGGAAGCCGTATCGGGCTTTATGGATCAGGAAGTTCT
>Ga0193752_1000637_pt1 | contig 32408 bp, 22 predicted proteins | sample H1c1metaG_FD_144924 | JGI IMG/M metagenome (GOLD analysis project Ga0193752, IMG submission 144924) | Soil microbial communities from a riparian zone of the East river system, Colorado, United States - H1c1 | ecosystem: Environmental > Terrestrial > Soil > Riparian zone | place: USA: East River... | reverse complement strand
AAAGCGATGCACTTGCAGCCAGCACCCTGCTCCCTAATAAAGCCGACCAGGAACCAGGAAGAGCTACTTCTGGTGCCGCAAAGACCCTGCTGGCGGATGTCTATGTAACACAAGAGAAATGGGCGCTTGCCGAACCCTTGCTGAAAGACGTGGTGGACAATGATAGTTACTCGCTGATGCCAACTTATGCCGAAGCTTTTTCAAATACCAACAGTAATAAGAACAATCAGGAATCTGTGTTTGAAGTGCAGTACATGGAAGGTTCCGATAACCTGCAGGGAGCCCAGATCTATAATATGCTGCCCATGCCGTTGACCTCAGGTGAGATAGGACCAATCATCGGCGTTTCTAATCCGCAAGATCTCTCCGGGGAAGGAAATAACGCACCGACCCCCGATCTTATCGCAGCCTATGAAGCCGGTGACGAGCGCAAAGATGCTACTATCGGTTATGTTACCGCCAGCGGAAGTTTACGCACAGACAAAAGCTATCCTTATTGTCTGAAATATGCCAAACCACATTCACTGTGGAATAATACAGGAGTTAATATTCCGGTTTACCGTTATTCAGAAGTGTTATTGTTACTTGCCGAATCGCTAAACGAACAGGGTAGAACATCTGAGGCCGCTCCTTTCGTCGACCAGGTCAGGGCGAGGGCGGGTTTGGCTGGCACTACTGCTTCTACGCAACCGGCCATGCACGATGCCATCATTCAGGAAAGAAGGGTAGAGCTGGCATTCGAATGCAAACGCTGGTTCGACCTGGTTAGGACCGGAACCGCGGTAGATGTCATCACCGCTTATGGAGAAAGAGTCAAAGCCAATCCCGAGGCATATTATTATCCACCCGGAGCGGTTCCTCCGAATAATGCTTTCACCGCGATCCTACCCTTGTACCCCTTGCCTGCTGATGAAGCGGCCCTCAGTCCTTATTTCTAATTGTTTGATTATCTTATCCCGGAGCCTGTTATAAACGGCTCCGGGAATATTCAATGGCGCGCCAAAGAACGGATTGCCTTTTGAAAAAATATTCCTGTTCTATTAATAAATAGAAGCCCTGATTTAAGTACGCACCTTTATCTTCCTTGCTGATGAAAGATGCGGGTGATTCTTTCCTACGCCCAACGAATATGGTTGCAAACACGCACTCATTTTTGGACCACCGGCGCGATGCGGGTAACCGTTACAGCCATTTGGCAGGTTGCAGGCGAAGAATAGAGGGCTGGTTGATATGTATTTTGTGGAAAGTGAGTCTGCCAGTGGTTAAGCACAAAAACCTGGTCCCTTTTTCATTCGTTCTACTGAAGCTTAGACCTCATTGTCTTTTCTTACATTGCAGTATTACCAACTGTTGTCCGACTAATTTCCATGGAAACAAAATTCGCCGCATCCCGCTGGTATCGTCTCATTCCCGTCGTATTTATCACGTATAGCCTGGCATATCTCGACAGGGCTAATTTTGCATTCGGTGTGGCGGGAGGGATGGCAAAGGATCTTCACATCACGGCAGCTACTTCCGCCCTTCTTGGTTCCCTGTTTTTCCTCGGTTATTTTTTCTTTCAGATCCCTGGGGCGCATTATGCCGCAAAAAAAAGCGCAAAAAAGCTCGTATTCTGGTCGTTGATATGCTGGGGAGCCCTGGCCACCGCAACCGGCGTCATCAGCGATGTAAAATGGCTGATCGTTATTCGTTTCATGCTGGGCGTGGTGGAAAGCGCCGTAATGCCCGCCATGCTTATATTTCTGAGCAGATGGTTTACGAAAAAAGAACGTTCGAGGGCGAATGCTTTTTTAATTCTCGGCAACCCCGTAACCATACTATGGATGTCGATCCTCTCGGGCTACCTCCTGGATTCTGTTGGATGGAGATGGATGTTCATCATTGAAGGCCTTCCCGCTATTGCGTGGGCGGTGATCTGGTGGAAGATCGTAGAGGACGAACCATCTAAAGTCAACTGGCTAACCACAACAGAAAAAGAGATCCTGACTGAACAGCTGAGATCAGAGCAGTTGAATATAAAGCCGGTAAAAAATTATGCTGCAGTATTCAGATCGAAGACGGTTATATTATTGTCTCTCCAATATGCACTATGGAGTATCGGTGTGTATGGCTTTGTCATGTGGCTGCCATCGATCATCAGGTCCGCTCCTGATATAGACATAGTGACCACCGGCTGGTATTCTTCCATTCCATATGTGTTTGCAGTGATCGGTATGCTCACCGCTTCTTATTTCTCCGACAAGACGATGAACAGGAAGGCATTCGTATGGCCCTCGTTGCTGGTGGCATCGATTGCATTCTATGGATCTTATCTCGCGGGTACGGACAATTTCTGGCTGTCGTTCATACTGCTTATTATTTCGGGCACCGCCATGTATGCGCCATACGGGCCCTTTTTTGCAATAATCCCCGAAATACTGCCGCAGAATGTTGCCGGGGTGGCCATGGCGCTGATCAACAGTTTCGGTGCGCTGGGTTCTTTTGCGGGCGCATACATTGTCGGGCGGCTAAACGCAGACACAGAAGGATTCGGCGCCTCCTATATTTTTATGTCCGTTGCACTGCTGCTATCAGCCATTATCACTGTTGTGGCGGTAAAGGGCGGAGCGAAAAGCGAACCGAAGACCCTGATCGCTAACTCTTGAGATTTTTCTTCCTGATTTCCTCCACCGCATGGGTTACGGCACGCGCCGTCAGCGCCATGTACAATAGCGATGGGCTCTGGTTTCCCGTGCTGGCCATACAGGCTCCGTCGGTTACAAACACATTTTTACAGTGATGAAGTTGATTCCATTCATTTAATAAAGATGTTTTCGGGTCGCTACCCATTTTACAACCGCCCATTTCATGTATGTCAAGGCCGGGGGCCTGGTGATTGTCGTACTGCGTAAGATTCTTGCAGCCCGCCACTTCGAGCATTTCCAGGCTCTGGTTGATAAAATCCGGGATCATTTTTTCATCGTTGTCGTCATAATCCACTGAGGTGATCAGCAGCGGCACTCCCCATTCATCTTTCTGATCGGTGCTTAGCCGCACATGATTCGACCGCTTCATGATGGTTTCGCCTTGCATGTACATATAAACATTCCACTCACCGGGTTCGGTCATCGCATCTTTATAAGCACCCCCGATGGTTTGTGCCAGTTCCTCTCCGTCTCTTCGCGAACGGTGCGCTCCCATGAACGTGGTGAAACCTCCCACATAATCCGTATCCTGCTTATGCAAATTTCTGTAGTTGGCAATGATGGGTTCAGTTGGATTTCGGCCATAATAATATTTATCCTGCATGCCTTCCATGGTGCCGCCAACGCCAGCACGGTAGTTGTGAAAGGCGACATGCGTTCCGAGTAAGCCGTTGTCATTGCCCAGCCCGTTGGGAAATCTGCGCGACGTGGAATTCAGTAGCACGAGATTGCTGTTAAGAGAGGATCCGTTTACAAATATGATTGTTGCGAAGTAATCAGTAATTTTTTTGGTTTGCGCGTCGACAACACGTATGCCTGTAGCTCTTTGTTTTTGCTCGTCGTAGATGATGGAATGCGCAACAGAGAATGGCCTGATGGTCAGGTTCCCTGTTTTTTTCGCCCAGGGTAGGGTCGACGATACCGAGCTGAAATATCCGCCGAAAGGACATCCCCGCATACAGCGGTTCCTGGCCTGGCACTTTGACCTACCCTGCTGAATATGTATCTCTTTGGGTTCGGTGAGGTGGGCCCAGCGGGCATGCACCATGTGACGGTCGGAATAATGTGCTGAAATTTTTTTGTGGATGGATGCCTCGGCTGCATTGAAATCGAATGGTGGTAGATATTCTCCGTCAGGCATCGATTCAATGCCATCGGCTTTCCCGCAGACTCCAATGAATTTTTCGACGTGTGAGTACCAGGATGCGACGTCCTTGTAGCGGATCGGAAAGCCTTCACCATATCCATAGCGCCCCGGAGCAGTGAATTCAAAATCGCTCCATCGCTGGCAGGCTCGCCCCCAGGTCAGCGACTTGCCCCCTACCTGATAACCCCTGACCCAGTTGAATGGCTTTTCCTGTACATAAGGATGATCCTTGTCTTTGATAAAGAAATGGGCCGTGTCTTCTCCATAGCCCGCCGTCTTGGTGATCAGCGGGTTTTCTTCCAGGAACTGCTTGGTCATTTGCCCACGGTGTTTAAATTCCCAGGGGCCAAGAGTTGCCGTTGGATAGTCCTTGATGTGCTCAATATTGCGGCCTCGTTCGAGGACGAGAGTTTTCAGTCCCTTTTCACAAAGTTCTTTGGCTGCCCAACCTCCGCTAATCCCCGAGCCAATCACTATCGCATCGAATGAATTCTGTTTCTTCCCTTTAGCATTTATGTGAACCGGTTCCTGAGGCATATGGCAATACTAGTTAATGTTTGTGTGTATAAGGTACTTAAAAGATACATTCACTTTTTTATAAAATGTAACACGGTGTGCGAGATGTATAACAGCAGATCGGATGGAGTAGGGGTGTGCTGGATTATTGGTTCGTATTCCATAATTTTATAAACACAGATTCATGTTAATCTAATAAAATAGTTATGGAAGTAGCTGAGATTGTCAAGACTTTGTACCAAAATTTTAATGAAAGGAATATTGATCAGATCTTTTTGGTGTTGCATAAAGATGTAAAATGGGCAAATGGCTGGGAGGGCGGATTTGTTCATGGGCATGATGAAATCCGCGATTATTGGACGAGGCAGTGGAAAGAAATTACCCCTTTTGTGTATCCTGTTTCCATCAAGGATCACGGAGAAGGCAAAATTGAAGTGGAGGTTCACCAGATTGTGAACGATAGGAAGGGAAATCTCATCGTTGACGGCATCGTTAACCATCATTTTCAGATGGAATCCGGTTTAATCAGGCAGTTTGAGATTGGAAAATAAGCCCGGAAGAAAATACTGTTCCTTGATGACAAAAATAATCCGCCTTTTATTTTTTCTGCATGCTATCGCATTGGTTCCGGTTATTGTTTGGTCGCAATCCAATTTTCGATTTGCTTTTGTTTCCGATACCCACGTAGGCTCCGACACCGGCGCCGAAGACCTAAGGAGAACCGTAAAAGACATCAATTCCGACACCAGTTTGGCATTTGTAGTCGTCACTGGTGATATCACCGAATTTGGAGCAGATCCGGAATTGCAACTGGCCAAAAACATACTCGACAGTCTGAACAAACCCTGGCATATCATACCAGGGAACCATGATGCCAACTGGAGCGAAAGTGGCGGCAACAGCTTCAAAAACGTATTTGGCGCGGAAACCTTCTTTTTCGATTACGGAGGCTATGCCTTTGTTGGCACGGCTTCGGGTCCGTATATGCGCATGGGGCCCGGGCAAATACCCCGTGAGAATGTGGTGTGGCTGGATAGCGTTCTAAATCATATGCCCGATCCGGAAAAGCCTGTTATTTTTCTTAATCATTATCCGCAGGATTCGTCACTGAACAATTGGTATGAAGTGATTGACCGATTGAAGAAGAAAAATATCCAACTTATTCTTTGTGGCCACGGACATCGTAACCATCGTCTCGACTTTGAGGATATTCCCGCCGTGATGGGAAGATCGAACCTGCGGGCCAAACAAACGTCTGGCGGATATACGATTGTTGATGTAAAAAACGACAAGGCGATGTTTGAGGAGAAAACACCCGGCACGGACACATTGAAAAAATGGACAGAGGTTACCCTGAGCAATCATCATTTTGCTTCCGATACCAGCCTGTATCCACGCCCAACTTATCAGGCAAATGAAACTTACAAAAATGTAAAGGCCGAATGGCAGTACCAGGACAGCAGCGATATCGGTTCCGGCATAGCTACAAAAGGCAATCTCATCCTCTGTTCAAATACTCAGGGTGAATTGTATGCACTGGATAAAACAAATGCAAGCAAGAAATGGGTATTCAAGACCGGAGGCAAGATATTTGCTACACCCGCAATCGGCAATGAATATGCGGTGATCGCGTCTACCGACCAATATATTTATTGTGTCCGGGTGAAGAATGGCTCGTTGATCTGGAAGTACCGGGCTTTGAAGCCGATTGTTGCCTGCCCAATCATAAAAGACGGAGTGGTGTACATCGGGGGATCTGATGGACATTTCCGCGCGCTGAACCTGATCGATGGAAAATTGATCTGGGATTATTCCGGTGTCGCGGGCTTTGTGGTTACCCGTCCGCTGATCTATGGAAATATTGTTTATTTCGGATGCTGGGGAAATGATTTATATGCATTGAATATCAAAACCGGTGCATTGGTTTGGAAGTGGAACAACGGAACGGCCAACCGTATGTATTCACCTGCTGCGTGTTATCCTGTGGGCGCACACGGAAGGATATTTATTGTCGCCCCGGATCGTTATATGACTGCCCTGGATGCGGCTTCCGGTAGCGTGCTGTGGCGTAAACAAATGCAAGGGGTACGAATGCGTGAATCAATGGGTCTGTCGGAAGACAGCTCTTTGGTGTATATAAAAACGATGGAAGGAAATTTATATGGCGTGTCTTCCACTTCCGATTCCATGGAGATAGCCTGGAAAGCCAATATGGAACTGGGTTATGAAATTTGTCCCACCGCCATCATAGAAAAAGACAAAACAGTTTACGTTCCTACAAACTCCGGACTGGTATGGGCCATCGACCGCAGCAGCGGTGATGTGCTATGGAAGCACAAAGTGTCAAATGGCCTGGTGAGCTGTATCCTGCCCGCCGGTAGACGTCAGGTAATAGTCAGCACGATGGATGGAAAGATCAGTCATTTGCGGTTTAAAAGATGATTGAATCAACAACCGGACTCTTACCACGAAGTGAATGCCTAACGGCCACGCACTGATCTTCTTTAGTTCGCGCTAAGACTATTATACATGCCTGTATGCCACCGAAACAAATAGCGCTGCTAAAATTTGCAGCACATCCCTAACTGTGGTCCATTTTAGCCAAAACCTTGTTCTTTTTTTGAGTTCCGGTGTTTGAGGAGCGTCGACCGGCATCCTGGAAAAAGCAAGCACTTCTTTAACAAAATACCTGCCACTCAACAAGCCAGTTAGCCCAAAACAGGCAAGCGACCCAATAATATGGTTTCGAATATCAGGAAGTCCCCAATTCAGGATCAATGAAGTGATAAGAGAAATCATGAACAGGGCAGAGAGCGGTATCCAGAAAGTCCTCGCCGTTTTACTTTGCCTTCGTATCCGTTCAAATGAGGCAGGCGGATCATCAAACCATTTCGGCATCAGAAAAATCCGTTGATATAAACCAACAATAACTGCTATCCACATCAGGATTGTTGATATGAGTAATGTTATTTCATTCATATAAATATGATTACGATGGCTGTTTCATGTTTCATAAGCAACGGACGATTTATGAGTATTTCCGTAATAATCGTACCAAACTTATTACGAACCCGTAATAGTTTATACTGTAGTAAGAGAAATCAAAAGCTGGAAATTGTGTAGATAAGTCATTCTCAACTAACTGAACTTCCTGGCAAATTCATCGTCAGTGAAAGAAGGATAGTAATCGTAGATCCGGTCGATTTCGGCAGACTGACCTTCTGAAAGCTTTTCCTCAGGGCTGAGACACCAGATGCCTTCCATAAGACCCTGCCTTCTCAACACCTCGTGAATACCGGCAATGGAGCCTTTGAACGCGTGTGAAGGATCGAATATGGCGGCGTTCATGTCGGTGACCGAGACGTTCAGGGCAAGTAAGTCGCGGAGATCGGCCTCTTGCTCGTTGAGCGCGTGCTTTACCTGGTTGAATATTTCAACGGACTTTTTTGTCCAGACCGCCCAATGGCCCAACAGCCCTCCCACAAATTTCTTTTCGACAACCTGCCCTTTAACGTTGAAGCGATAGGGAGTGATCAGGTCCGCGATGATATTGTCGTCGTTCCCTGTGTAGAGCGCTATCTGATCTTTTTTGTCGGATAAGCAGAGCGCGCGGACTACGTCGAGGGTCTGATACCTGTTGAAGGCAGCTATTTTGATAGCGTGAATATTGTGGATCTCGACAAAGTCGCGCCAGAATTCGTAACTAAGGATCCTTCCCCCTGCCGCTGGCTGCAGGTAAAAACCAAAGACGGGAATGATCTCAGCAACCTTTTCGACTCTTCTTATCAATTCTTTTTCAGAGTACTGCTGTAATCCGCCCATACTGACCAGGCCGAAATGATAGCCGTACTGAACAGCCAGTCGGGCTTCTTCGACCGCAGCATCGGTAGGGCCCACAATCCCTGCTACCTTAATAAAGGGTTTGGAGAGCTGTTGCATTTCTATCTCTTCAGCGGCCATTCGCAACACCGGCTCAAGGAGGCTAAATTGGGGCTGACGAATTTCGAACTGGGTAGTATGCACTGCCACTGCCACACCACCCACGCCGCTGGCAATGTAATAGCGCGTGAGGTTGCGCTGTTTTTTTTCGTCGATCTTCAGCGACCGCGTCAGCGCCAGCGGATGCGCAGGAATAAATGCTCCTTCATGGAGCAATTTCAGAATGTTTTTGTTGGGTTGATTGGACATCGATCAATATTTTCCTTTTCTTTCCTGGAAGTGCGTGGGTTTATTTAGGAGCTTACCCCCTTCATCCAGCCAGCGCATCATCAGCTCCATTATTTTGAGGGGCGGTGTCCGGGGATAGCCAAAGAGCCGGACGCTTTCATGTGCATTGGCCAGGTAAGCGGTATCTTTTTCCTGACCTTCGAACACGGGCGTCTTGCCCATCATCTGACCGAAAATTTCTGCTACCCATCTTACCGATAAGATTTCGGGGCCGGTAACATTGAGGATTTTTGCAGGAACAGCACAATGGTGCAGGCAACGGATCGCGATTTCATTCGCGTCGCCCTGCCAGATAATGTTTACGGCACCCATTTCGACATTTACCGGCATTTCCTCCCTAACAGATTTCGCGATTTCCAGCAATACGCCATAAGTAACGTCATTGGCGAAGTTGAGGCGGTAGATTAGAGTAGGGGTGTTGTATCGTGAAGACTGGTACTGAAAAATACGTTCTCTTCCCAGGCAGGACTGGGCATATTCTCCAAGCGGCTCGGGAACCTGTGATTCACGGGCTCCGCCACTCACTACTGGAACCATCGGATATATATTCCCGGTAGAAAACGCAACGATTCGGGAATCCCTGAATTTTTCGGCAACACGACCAGGAAGGTAACAGTTCATCGCCCAGGTGAATGATTCATTGCCTGTAGTGCCGAATTTGGTGCCCGCCAGGTAGAGTACATTTTTTACCACAGGAAGCGCATCGAGTTCTTTGTCGTTAAGGAGGTCTGCAGAAATGGTTTCGATGCCCGCTTTTTGCAGTTCTTTTTCAAGACCCTGTTCTGTGAATCTCGAAACAGCGATCACTTTTTTCGGACTGCCGGCTTTCACGACCGCGTCTTTCGCAAGCCTGGCGAGCGCGGGCCCCATTTTTCCACCTGCTCCGAGTATGATGATGTCGCCGTCGAGGTCGAGGACGTCATTCACAAGTTTGTCAGAAGGAGCCAGCAGGTCGTTATAGGATTGTAATAATTCCTTGGTCATCACTGAAACTTAAGAGTTAAAGAAGAGGGTCTTTGCATTTTCACTGAATATAAAGAGTACGGTGAGCAGGATCATCCAAAGCAATGAAAATTCATATTCTGATCCTAATTTCGACGTAATGGTCATTTTGCTGGAACCGAAGACCAGGGCTGCCGTGATTATCCCCGGTCTCAGAGACTGCAGCCAGTTTTTTAGCTTTGGAGACATAAGGCTACGAAAGTATCTAAAAAATAAAACAATAAAATAAAAATAAAACTGATTTAAAAGAAAGGAATTGTAACGAATTGGTTAATTTTTCTCATTCAATGACCAAACCTACCATGAAACATTGCCGCCTCATTATTCTCGCCTCAATATTTTCGGCACTGACTGGCTGCGGCAGTGACAGCCAATCGCTGGTGCTGGGAACGAATGGTGTAATCAACCGAATCAGCATAAGCGACTCTTCGGACCCCGTAATTCAAAAAGCGGCGAATGAACTGAGCAGGTATATCGGCCAGATCACCGGCAAATTTCTGCCCGTCACTATTGATAAAGAGCTTTCCGACACGTCGACCGGAATCCTTAGGCTGCAGAAAACAAACGATGACTCTATTCGCTGGGATGGATTCAGCATCAGGGTCAGGTCCCATAGAGTTGACCTGAACGCAAAGGAATCGAGGGGTTTTCTTTATGCTGCTTACACCTTCCTGGAGCAGGCCGGGTGTTCTTTTTTTTACCCGGGCACCAAGGAGCAGGTCGTTCCTAAAAAAGCAACGCTAACATTTGCGCAGGGCGTATTCATTCACAATCCAATTTTGGAACACAGGGGCCTTGCACCGTATGGATTGGACAGGAACAGCATAGAAGCTGGTCGTGATTTTATCGACTGGATGGCTAAGAACAAGTTTAACTACATCCTGGTTTCAGAAAATCGTCCGAGTGACAGCGACGGTCCAGCCAATGGCTCTGTGTGGAAAGAGGTCACGAAAGAATTGTTGCCTGAGCTGCAACAAAGAGGGTTTATTATAGAGATGAGTGAGCACTGTACTCCGGTGTTCTTTCCAAGGACGTTACACAAACAGCATCCTGAATGGTTTGCACTCAACGATGGTGTCAGGAAACTGGGTCCTCCGCCTTACTCAGGACAAATGTGTTATTCGAATCGCGACGCCGTTGAATATTATGGGAATGCACTGGCAGACTATGCGGGCAAACATCCTGAATTCAGTGTGATAGGAACCTGGCCACTGGATGGCGGCAGGTATTGCGAGTGTGAACAATGCAAGGATCCCAACACTTATTTTAATGCGTCGAAGCGGGTGGCGGAAATAGTAAAAAAGGTTCGTCCAGATATCACGGTGGAATACCTTGCCTACAATGATCAGTTTACAGCCCCAAAAATGGATCGGCTGCCCGCGAACATGTCGGTACTCTGGTGTGCCGATCCGGGTATAATGCGTGACACACTTCAGCAGTGGGTGAAGAAGGCTAACAAGGCAGGCGGCGTGGAATTGTTCGAATATTTTTTTGGAGACAATTATCGGGCTGGCACGAATGTCTGGCTTCGACCCAAATATGCAACGAAGATGCCGGAACTGGCAAGGACCGAGGGTTTCAGAGGAGTTGTCTCCCTTTTTCTGCCCATACAATCGTGGTGGCGCTCTGCCTTCAATAGCAGTTTCTTTGCAAAAGCTTGTTGGGATAAGAGTCTGAATGTAGATTCCACTCTTGAGAGATACTTCGCGGCATATTATCCGCAGCATTCCACGGAGATCGATTCCGTTTTCAGCACCATCTTTTTACATTTTCAAGAGGAACCATACCAGGTTTGCGGAACATTGTCTCCTCCAAAAATAAGACATCTGGACTCTACTGCAGGAGAGGTAGTCGGCAGGCTTGATCAGTTATTCAACAACACCTCCGACAGCACAGAGAGGACCAGGATCGGCAGAATCCGCACTTATGTCGAATTTTCTAAACTTTATCGCGACGCTTTCGCCTCTGGAAATCCGGCGGATCTGGATTCATTGGTCCGATACAGCCAGCTGCGTCCTGAACAACACATGGTGCTGATGTACCCTGGGTATATCAGGTGGAGACTTGAAGAATACTTTGAGGCTTTCTCACAGAAGGCGGTGAAGTCCAATCCACCGTATCGGCCCAATAAAGTTTTCGAGGGATTTGAGAACCTGAACTCACCAAAGTTTGCCGACCTGCAAAAAAAGTACAGGATTGACACCGTGTTTCATGGCGAGAAAGATGAATTCAGAAGAATTCTGTTGCTGCGTCAGTGGGTCAGAAAACTGATCAGGATAGACAATGCAGGACCTTATCCAGACGACGGATCGGTGGAGTCCATCCTAGATGAAGCAATCAAAGGTCACGGTTTTCATTGTGGCCATTACATGGCAGTAATGAATGCAGTATTGAACAGCTATGGTTATGTTACCCGATGCTTGCGGGCGGATGTGGGCGTACCTGTTGACTTTGTGGAAAGCGAAGGTCATCATGCCGTCAATGAAGTATGGGTAAATTCCTACAGAAAATGGGTGATAATCGATGCGAAATACGACATGCACTTTGAAAAGCAGGGCATTCCACTCTCCGCTATGGAAGTGCGGGCCGAATACCTCAGGAATAAAGCAGCCGATCTCATTATAGTAGCTGGGCCAGACCGAAAAAGGAAGGATGTGTTTCCGGAACTCAAAAACAGAAACGTTGAACGATTTGCACGCATCTACACCTGGCTGAGCTGGGATAAACAGGGCAATCGCTACACGAACTTTTCCAACACCAATACGGATTTCCTGATCATGTATGGCGATCAGTATTTCAAGTCGCACACCTGGCTTTTCAACGGTAAAAAACATTGGGCCTACGGAACTCCTTATATGACGGTGGTTTCAGACCCCGAAGCTGTCGACTGGACACCTAACACCATCAAATCGACGGTCACCGTGGCGAATGATCAGGCCAGCATAAAACTGGAGTCCAGTACCCCAAATCTAAGCGCATACGAAATGAGACGAAATGATGACAGTGATTGGGTAAAAGTAAAAGACACCGCCAGGGTGAGCCTGCGCGGTTTCTCCGACAGCGTTTACTTCCGGGCCGTCAATGCCAGGGGGATTGCGGGACCTCCACACCTGGTGTGGGTGTCGAGAGGCAATTAACGTGAGATAGCGGAGATGCCTAAACGATAATCAATTTCACGCCTGCGCTTTCCAGTTTTTTTTGATCATCCGGAGGAATACCCTCATCAGTGATCAGGACGTCGATCCCGGCAATGGGTCCGATGAATGCGAAACTTCTCTTGTGAAACTTACTGGAATCTGCCACTACAATCACCTGTTTGGATATAGAAATCATAATGCGGTTGAGATGAGCCTCCTCAACATTTGGGGTGGACAAACCAAAAGTGGTGCTGAATCCGTCCACTGCAAGAAACAGCTTGTCACAGAAATAATTTTTAAAACTGTCTTCCGCGGTACTTCCGATCAGTGACAGTGAGTTCTTCCGAAGAAACCCCCCGGGGATGATGATGTTTGCCCTGGGATGATCGGCCAGTTGGTTGGCAATATTCAGCGCATTGGTGATTACTGTCAGTTCGGCGATGCTCGAAAGGTTCTTGGCAATCTCCATCGTGGTGGTCCCCGAATCCAGTATGATGGTGTCCCCTTCTTCCACCAGCTCGGCAGCGGCCTTGCCTATTTTTCTTTTCTGGTCGTAGTTCTGTTTGTTCTTATCAGAAAGCGTAAAATCCATACCCACGCGGTCAATCTTGAATGCACCGCCTCTCGCCCGGATCAGGGCATTTTTTTGTTCCAGTCGCTTCAGGTCGTTACGAATCGTTACTTCGCTGACTCGTAACGCTTTACTGAGCTCGGTGACGTCCACCTGACCCTTTTCCTCCAATTTTTCCAGGATAATTACCCTTCTTTGTACGGTCGATTTCTCACCCGTCTTTCTCATTTGACAGTATTTGAATGCAACATAATGACAATATCTTTCGAATTGCAAAAAATAAAAAAAATCAGAAGTTTTGAAAGGAAAAGGGTTATTTTCGAGAAAGATGCGAAACGAAATGAAAATAAAATCATGTCGAGATTTCCCTCTGGGTTACTGAACACATCCGTATCGACTAATCACGACTACTTAGGAATTTCCACAGCAGATCTGGTTCAAAAGGGGGCAATTCTGACTGCCCGGGAGATTTCACAGCAACCTGAACTGTGGATGAGGACCTATGAGCTGGTGAGGGAGAAAAAAACGGCTATTCTTGACTTCCTGCGACCTTTATTGGCCAATCCCGCACTATCGGTGATGATGACCGGCGCTGGAAGTTCAGCCTATATCGGAAATGCCCTCCAGGGTCTCTTTCAAAAATATGGAGGACGTCCAACAACCACGGTCCCAACAACCGATCTGATATCCCACCCCCAGCATTATTTTCCCGCCCACGGAGAGTTGTTACTAATATCATTTGCCCGCTCGGGTGAAAGCCCGGAAAGCGTCGCTGCCGTGAACCTTGCGAATGAACATTGCAAAAAGGTTTATCACTTCATTATTACCTGTAACCCATTGGGACGGCTGGCACAGGTTAACGGGAAACCCAATCAGTCACTTGTTTTCCTGATGCCGGCCCAGGCCAATGATCTTAGTCTGGCCATGACCGGTAGCTTTACCTCGATGTTGCTGGCCGGCCTCCTGATAGCAAGGATAAATGAAATCGACACGTTGCAACAGCAGGTATTGAAGCTGGCGGGATACGGACAAACTATCATCAGCAACTACCGAGATAAGCTGGAACAGACTTCACTTGTCGACTTTGATCGCGCAGTTTTCCTTGGCTCCGGTCCATTGCAGGCGGTCGCCAAAGAATGTGAACTGAAACTTCAGGAGCTTACAGATGGCAGGCTTATCTGCAAGTTTGACTCTTTCCTGGGATTCCGGCATGGGCCGAGGGCAGTTGTCAATCAGTCTACATTGCTGGTTTATCTTTTTTCTAATAACGACTATGTATACCAATATGAGCGGGATCTGGTGAATGCGATTTCTCCGGGGAAAAGGAGCGTGATGACGATCGGAATCCTTGAATCCAAAAAAGAAGACATCGACCTGGACCTTGCCATCATCTTTGGCGGCAAAGGGAGTCCGATTGACGAAGACTTTTTATCCGTATGCAGTGCGCTTCCCGCCCAGTTGCTTGGTTTTTTCAAGTCCCTGCATTTTGGGTTATCTCCTGACAACCCGTCCGAGAAGGGTACGATTACCAGGGTAGTGGAAGGAGTGACCATCTATCCTATTTCTTGATTTGCTGGCACATGAATACATTGAGAGATGAAAAAATATGATGTGGTCGTGATTGGCGAACTGAATATGGATATCATCCTCGATAAAAACAATTCCTTTCCTGAACTCGGAAAGGAAATACTGTCTGGACAAATGAAAATGACCCTTGGAAGTTCCTCCGCAATTTGTGCCAGCAATCTCAGCGCCCTCGGGAACAAAGTTGCATTTATTGGAAAAACCGGCAACGACGCAATGGGAGAAATGGTCCTGAATGAACTGAATAAAAGCAATGTGATCACCACTGCCGTAGTCCGGGACGATCAGTATCCTACCGGGACAACCGTTGTGCTGAATTATGGTGATGAACGGGCGATGATCACTCACCAGGGAGTCATCGAATACTTTGCTTTCGAAGACGTCGACTGGGAATTGGTAAAACAGGCAAGACATCTTCACCTGTCTTCGTTTTTTATCCAGCCAGGCCTTAGAAAAAATATGCCCGAGATTTTTAGCAAAGCGAAGTCCCTCGGCCTGACCATTTCCTTCGATCCGCAATGGGACCCCGAAGAAAATTGGGATATAGACCTCGATTTGCTGCTGGCACTGGTAGATATTTTCCGTCCCAATGAAAAGGAGTTCCTGGCTATGACGAAGACTGGCTCAATTGAAGCTGGAATCAGCGGAATATCTGCCCGAGCCTGCATCGTGATCAAACAGGGTGAGAGGGGGTCAACCCTGCGTGCTGAGGGTGAGCCCATCTTTATGCCTGCTTTTTTCAACAAAGATGTTGTAGACTCAGTGGGAGCAGGCGACAGTTTCAACGCGGGGTTTATCCATCAGTTTCTGAAAGGCTTGACTTTGAACGAATGCCAGGAATTTGGGAACCTGATGGGGGCTCTAAACACGACTGCTGCTGGAGGAACAACTGCTTTTACCGAGACCAATACCATCATGGAAAGAGCAACTCAGAAATTCGGCTATTCTAAATCCATAAGAAAGAAAGATGAAAACAATTAATCTTAGTTTTATTGGGGCACTCCTGTTGCTTTCGACCCTGGAGTTTTGTTCGGAACCGCCTGCAAAATCAGAAGAAATGCAGTATTACACTGTCAATGATTATGACACGGTCGATAAGTTCGACACACATGTTCACATCAATACAAATGATTCGTCCTTTGTTGAAATGGCGAGGAGGAATAAATTCAACCTGGTCAGTCTGAATGTCGCAGCGCCCGGCTACCCGACCATTGAAGAGCAACAAAATTTTACTACCCGGCACCTGAAGAATTATCCTGCAGGATTCGCCTACACTACCACGTTCAACATCGAACACCTCGATGACAAGAACTGGGCTTCCAAAACCCTCGCCTATCTCAAATCTTCATTTGAACGCGGGGCCATTGGCGTGAAAGTGTGGAAAAACATCGGGATGGAATACAAGAACAAAGACGGGAAATTTGTGATGATCGACAATTTCCAACTCGATACGATCTTTGATTTTATCGAAGCCAACGATAAAACCCTGGTGGGACATCTTGGAGAACCACGAAACTGCTGGTTGCCACTGGACCAGATGACCGTTAAGAACGATCATGACTATTTCAAAGAACATCCCGAATACCATATGTTCCTGCATCCTGATTATCCTTCCTATGAAGACCAGATCAATGCACGCGATCACATGCTTAGAAAGCATCCCAAACTTCGGTTTGACGGGGCTCATCTGGGCAGCCTGGAATGGAATCTTGGTGCATTGTCAAAACACCTGGACAGCTTTCCCGAAATGGCGGTTGACATGGCTGCGAGGATTCCGCACATACAGTACCTCACGCAAAAAGATCGCGATTCCGTGTATGATTTTTTCATTAAGTACCAGGACAGGATGCTGTATGCTACAGATACAGAAATTGACGACTCGATGGACATTCCGAAAAAGCTGAAGGAATTTGAAGCCACCTGGAAGAACAACTGGCAATTCTTCGTCACCGACGATTCGTTGCAGGTAGCCGAAGTCGAGGGAAAATTCCGTGGTCTGCATCTTCCTAAGGAAGTAGTAGATAAGATCTATCGCAAGAATGCCATGAGGTGGTTCCCGGCATTTAAAATCAATGAATGAGCCGTACGCGAAGTCGTGTGAATATTTTGGCTTTTACCGATTCGCCTTCCAATAACTATTCGACAACAAATCTCTTTTTCAGGGATGACGTGTACTGCTCCAGGTTTTCCAGGTAACGCTCGAGTCCCAGTTGCTCTTCATCGATAACCAGGTAACCCATGTCTGCCACCCGGTTCGCAAAATGTCTCGTCCGGTCCTGTTCAAAAAAATATGTTTTCTGAGGAGTGGACATTCCCTTCGGTAACCGGCTCCTGTTCCAGACTTCCACCAGATCATCGAATACAGTTTTGCGTTCGCTGAGGTTGTTACGCAGCAGTTGTTGTGCAGAATCGAGATAGTACATGGCACTGTCTGTATTGGAAAACCTTTGAAGGTGCGCCTGCCTGATTGTTTTCTCAAGAGTGGACAGAGAAAGATAAGTGTTGGCAGTGTGTCTGACCATGCTGGCCAGTGACCGAAATACTTCCAGGTCATAGGCGTGTTCACCGGAATCACTGAGATTCCGATCACAAATCCGGATGGCCGAATCCATTTTGCTCAGAAAAATTTTCGAGAGCTCCACCCTGTCTTTGTATTGGGTGTTCCAGTACGGATCGTATTCAATAGCATCACCCCTGGGCAGATCAGGAATATGGGTCTTCCCAATTTCGCCCCAGGCCCAAACTTCCCGTTCAAAACTTTCCATGTAAAAGTATGCGCCTTCATTAAGCATCCGGTACAGAATGTCGATGCCCGTAGTCTTTTTACCATAATAGGATTTGTAAAAATCGGAGAGCAGCTGATCCTTTCCGACTCCATCTACATTCCACGAAAGTGCAGCGGTGGTAGTGAAACAGAGTGTCCAGGAATTCATGGGCAACCCCGAGTCATCCCACGAGGTCCTGATGACTCCTTCAAAAACTCCTTTGCCAAGCGTTTCCTGTAAAAAATGAAAGGAGTTTTCGAAGCACCCGGGCAGGATCTTTCCATCATCGCTCTTGATAAAATAATAAGGCAGGAACAGTTGTTCGATGCCGGGGTTGGGATCATATGCATAAACCGGATGGCCAAGCGATTTAGCCATCTTCGCGAATTTGAGATCCGGTGTTTCATAGCTGTAGGATTCAGTAAGAATAATCCCTTTGCGTGGGGTTACTGATTTTTCAGCAACCTGCTCATTGGCATGATAGACGTTCAGTCTCCCCTTGGCCCAGCCCATGGGAGCTTCCCAGGCCATCATTTTTCGACCGTTCTGCTCGATGAACTTTGCTGATTTTTCCAGGAAGAGGTGGTAGAGTCCGCTTTTTCCGATCTCCGCTTCTTTCTTGCGACAATCGGGACAATATCCCAGTTCATAGGTTTCGTCGGATCCGATGTGGAAGTAGTCCGACCCCGGAGTGGCGTCCATAGCATCTTTCCATAGTGCAAACAACAACAGATAACTGCTGTCTTTCAATGGACAGAACTCGAAATTGGAGGCCGGAACTTCCCGGAGGTGTGCGAACTGCGGCCATTTGAGTATGAAGCTCGCGTGGCCGAGACCCTGTACGAGCGGTACAAGTTGTACATTGTATTGTGCGGCATATCCGGTGATTTCCTGCATCTCGCTGATCGTAAACGCACCGGGTGCGCCCACTTCGGGATGACTTGGATACTCAAACTTATCTTCCCATTCCCAGACCAACATGTTCGCTTTCATGGAGGCCATTTCCCGAATAAACTGTTTTACATATTCTTTTGTATCCTGGTGATGCTTGGTGTCGTAATGCATCGCACGTTGCCTGGTATCCGGCCAGTCTCTGATTTTTAACCCGGGAATATTGGGCACGTCGGAATCAAGCAACAGTTGTTTCAGCGTCTGCACACCATAAAATATTCCAATTGACGTGTTTGCAGAAATTGTGATCCCCTCTTTGCTCACTTCAAGACTGTATCCTTCTTCTCCAAGAGACTTATCCCGTTTCTTCAGGGTGAGCAGGATCGATTTTCCACCCGCTTTCCCATTCAAGTCCACATGAAGTTTTTGGTTGAGAAAATCACGCAGATCACTAACTGCAAAACGCATTGCGGCAGAACTTTTTTTGTCCATTGCAATCAGCAGGGGCCCATCGATAACAAAGGATTCACCCGTTTTCGTTAGTTCCTGGGGATAAGGAAGAAGTGCAGGATGAAAGTCCTGTGCGCTGGAAGAACAGAAAAATAGCAGGAAACAAATGGCGTAAAAAAATCTCATGAATGCAAGGTATTATAAAATTAAATCTTTCGTTATATTTCAGATAGTGAAATTTTTATTTTCTTTATCTTTCGATATATGAGGTTTTCAATGATGATTACCGTGGCGGGAATTCTATTTTCATGGTCTGCAACAGCCCAGGAATGTCTGACCTGCAAAACGCCGGCAGCCGGGCAGATCTTCTGCGACGATTTTGAGTCCGAACAGAATCTTTCAGAAAGATATTTTGGATACGATGATGATGATGGTGAATTTATCATAAAGAATGGAGTTGGAAGAAATGGCAGCAGGGGTATGCGGGTGAAATGGCAGAAGGGAGAAGTGGAGGCTGGTGTGTTGCAGAAGGCGATCGGGCGGTCGCCGGATTGGGGTATGCATCACTCCGAATTTCTCGACAGCAATTTTAATGAGATCTATTGGCGGATTGATGTAAGAACAGAGCCCGGCTGGGAGGGAGGGGGTGGAGACAAATTAACAAGAGCCACAACTATCGCCACCAAAAACTGGCAACAGGGCATGATAGCTCATCTGTGGTCTGGAGGGAGTGATTCAACACGCGATTTTCTCGTAATGGATCCCGCTTCCGGGATCAATGATGAAGGAAAACTGGTCAGCAACCGGTATAATGATTTTGATCATCTGCGGTGGATGGGCAATCGAAAAGGAAATATCGACCTTTTCAGTACAAGGCGATCTGGAGAATGGTTTTGTGTAGTGGGACATATCAAATTAAATACACCGGGACGAAGCGATGGTGTTTTTGAATACTGGATCAACGACAGTATCCAGAACAGCAGGAGAGACCTGAACTGGCATTCTACCTGGAACAGCGGTTCTGGAACTTATGGCATCAATGCAGTTTTCTTCGAAAACTACTGGAACCGTGGTGCAGTAAAAGATGAGGAGAGGTACTTCGACAATATTCTTATCACCAAAACACCAATCCGTTGCAAATGCAATTGAGTGCAATCAACGTGTTCGGTCAATTTCCAATTTGGTTTCAGCCCCTGAAACACCGGCAGTATTAACAGCTTTAAAAGCAAATGAATTTTTTTCACCATTGAGTTTAATCGCAACAGAGTCACCAATGTCTTGCCAGGCTTCCCCGGTCTTCATCTGGTATGATTTCAGGTTGGGTGTGATGGAATGAAGTTGGACATAGGCGCTGTCGCCATTAAGATTCACTTTGGTTTCGATCGTGTTGGGCGTCCATTCAAAAGCATTCCGGTCGCTGATCTTTACCATGTGCTGTGTATTGTAGGCCCAATGTGGCTTTCCATCCCAGATCCAGGTATTCCGATTGAAGTAATCATCCGCATACATGTTAAGGATATTGAGCGCCTTTTCGTTGTCTGGCCAATGGGTGAACCGGTCATTGGCCTGTTCAAATTCGATCCAGGTATAGGTCTGTGCAAAGTCTTTCGGTTTCCAGTATCGATAACCACCTTTCTTCGCTTTTGTACTGTCCAGTTCGATCACTTTTCTATCCGGGCCTTTCATCACCTGCAGATCGGCAGCCCCATTTTTGAGGAATTCATCCCGTACTTCAAGCACAGAAAGAGGTACGCCGTTCTTTTCAAAATGATGATTGTATTTTGCGTCTGACAAGAACCATTTCTGAAATGTATTGCTCCAGATCTCGTTGCTTCCATGGTGTCCATCTGGGCCGCCTTTCACTCCCGGGCCTGCACCAAGACAACGGGTGATGTAGCCATAGGCGTTCATGACGGCATTCTGTACAACCATATAATGGCCGCAATGAAATCCCTGACCTTTCAGCGCCGCGTCAAGAATCCCTTCAGCCGTATTTTTGCCTGGGTAGTCATCTTCGAAATCGCTGATCATGATGTGCTTTCTTGTCCAGTTGCGCAGAAGTAGGATCCTTTTGAATTCATCTTTCTCGTCATGAAAAATGGTATCCAATTGATATTTCTTCCTGAACGCTTCGAATCTCGGCGAGGTGAGGTCTTCAGCGGCACCAAAGGCCGTGTTGGGGACAAATTTGGGATTAGGGGTTTTAACGATGACATATTCGTGGTTGGAAGTGCAGGAGATAAGGATAAAAGATGAAAGAATAAATATGAGAAACAATACAATCGGTTTTGTCTGGTGTTGCTGCATTTCAAATCATTTTTAAACTTTCATCTAAAATTATGAATCTAATAAATCTCCGGTGGAAACATTCCCTGCCGGGGATGCAGGAGTGGCAATCCTGGTTTGGCATCCCACCAGATACTGCTGGTCATGTTGTCGCCACCTTCGAGCCTGCCGATGGCCGCATCGAGATTTTGACTATTTAGTGAATATTCGGACGCGGGGTAGGTGGCTCTCCTTGGGATACGGCCATTGGTACTTCCCATGTCGCTTCCCGTCCAAATGGTCGGATATCCGGTGCGCCGGTATTCGGCCCAGGCTTCTGCGCCCTGGTTAAACATGGCCAGGTATTTTTGGACGATGATGTTTTCCAGTTTTTCTTCTTCAGTTCCTGAATTGACGTTGCCAAAGGTGCCTGCAAGGTAAGTGGTCTGGTCGGGCCCGGGAACACTGTACTGTTCAAAGGAAGCCTTGATGCCATTCACGTACATTTCGTTGGCGTCTTCAGTACTCAGGCCGGCCAGTGCGGCTTCGGCTCTTAGAAAATAAACTTCGGCTGCATTCATCACAATGATGGTTTGTACAGCCTGCTGGAAGGAGAGTTGCATATAGGCAACAGAATCGATCCCGTAAGGAACCTTCTCTACTCCTGACAGTGTCATCGGCCGTCCCCGATAACCAGGTCCTGGGGCGACAGAGGGAGTTGCATAGATTGTTAAGCGGGGATCGTCTCGTTTCTGCAGTTCCTGGGTGACGGTGAACCCTATATACACCGGGTAACCATTGCTGTTCACAAAATCATTGTACAACGGATTTCTGTTGTCGGAATCGGGTCCGTCGATTGTGGCCAATTTGGCATTTTGATCATTGCTTTCAATCATCGGTTTGCCGGCCAGGTCGGTGATATGTTGCCTCGCCAGGTCGGCATCGGCGTATCTAACTCTTAAAGCCAACCGAAGCCGGAGTGAGTTCCCAAACCTGATCCAGCTGGCTACGTCCCCGGCATAAAGCAGGTCGGCATCGCCGAAACTCGCCAGGCCGGCGTTGTCCGACAGTGAAGCCACTGCTTCTTTCAGCTCATTGAGCAGGTCCATATAAATGTCCTTCTGCGTATCGTATGTGGGCTGATTGATTGCTTCGTCCACACTTTTGAGTGCCTCTGAGTAAGGAAGGTCACCATAAGCATCCGTCATCTGATGGAACAACCAGACCTTCCAAATACGGGCCATCGCGTTTTCGTTGATCGAGTCGGAGCGGTTGGCAGTCAGCCTGACTACCTCCGAAGTGTTGATCAAAGTTCCCTGGAAATTAGAAAATGGCGTGCTCCAGTCGCGGTTCTGGAAGATCGCACCGCTTGCTTCGTTGGAGTAGTAGTTAGAATATTCTTTGAAAGTCGAATTTTCATAAGTAGAGAAAATCGAACTCTTCTGGGCCGCCGTAAACAGCATCGAAGGTTGGATGAGCTCTTCGGTTACAAGGATCGGGCTCGTGTTTAGTTCATCAAAGTCTTTCGTGCACGCGGTTAGCGAGAATGTGATGATCGCCAGCGTCGTGATTTTAATATTGTTCATAGTCAGTTTCAGATTGGTTGTTTAGAATGAGAACGACAGGTTAAAACCCAGATTTCTTGTTGTGGGAATAGCGGGGGTCTCAATACCCTGGGCCGCCGTTGTAGTGTTAAAAGCTGTCTCAGGACTTGCACCCATTGATTTGAAGACTGGGTCGCGATAGATATAGAACAAATTTCTTCCCACGATTGAAACTTTTAAAGCCTTCAGTATTGAGCTTTTAATAAACGGCAGTGTGCCGAAATTGTAACTGAGTCTTGCTTCTCTCATCGAAACATAGTCCGCGTTCAAAATCATGGGTTCATTAATGCCTGACCACGGACCACCTTCGGGATAATATTGTTGAGCGGTAATCGCGATTGTGCTTTTTGTGTACTTGCCATCCGGTTGCAGGATGTATCCATCCGGGATCAGGTTCTCCCTGTTTTCTGTGAATTTTCCCGTACCACTGGCAGTTTGATTGTATTTGGAGAATGAGAATACTTCGCCCCCCTGCCGGATATCAACCAGCACACTCAGGTCAAATCCCTTGTACGAGAAGCTGTTCGTGATTCCTCCCAGCCAGTCTGGCTGTACATTTCCGAGTACCGAAGGTTTTTCGGCGGGTTGCCATGTGCCTGCATCACCGAGCACGATCTGGCCGGCATCATTTCTCAGGTAAGCCAGTGCGATGATATTTCCATAGGGCTCGCCTGGTCTTGCTTCAATAGTTGCTCCATTGTAAGTGTCCATCAATACCAGGGTTTCCAGCCCGGGAGCAAGAGCCACCACTTTGGATTTGTTTTTGGAGAAGTTCAGACTAACATCCCACCTGAAGTTCGCGGTCTGGATCGGTGAGACGCTTGCGAAGATCTCAATGCCTTTGTTTCTTATTTCTCCTGCATTGACCAGCCTGCTCTGGAAACCTGTGCCTGCTGAAATTTGCACCGGAGTGATCTGATTGATTGTTGATGCATCATAATAGGTGACATCAAGGGACAACCTGTTGTTGAAGAACCTCAGTTCCGTCCCGAATTCAACAGATCTTGTCAATTCGTTCTTCAGGTCAGCCAAAGGGATGGCGCTGCTAATGTAAGCGAATGGCTGACCGTTGTAAGTGCTACTGCTGATCTCGTAACCACCTTTTGTAATATAGGGTGCGGCATCATTTCCGGCGTCGGAAAAAATAAAGCTGGAGCTCACAGAAGGGTAGAAGAATGAATAATTGTCTTTTCCCAGGGTCGAAGACCAGTCGTTTCTTCCCGTAACGCCGAGATAGAGAACATTTTTGTATCCCGCCTGCGCATCAAAATACACAGAGTTCATTTCTCTGGCTGTGCTGTAATTGGAGGCGGTAACAAATTTTGAATTGCCTACGGTGTAGAGATTAGCGATGTTGAATCCTACGCCCTGTGTTGAAAGGGAGCTGGTCGTTCTTTTGAGATGATTTGCTCCAACGGAAATACTTCCCGTAAAACTCTCGGAGAGCTTGCCGTTTGCATTCAGCAAGAGGTCGCTGTTGTCTTCTTTTACCTTGAATTCGTTGTTTGTTACGCTGCCGTCAAATTCATTCGAGCTCCCAATGCCGATCCTTTGAAAACGGGAATCGCTGTAAAAGTCTGTGCCGGTCCTTGCCTGCAGCGTCAGCCAGTTTGTGAACTGGTATTTTGCGAGAATGTAGCCAATTACGCGGTCCCTGTCGCCGGTTGCGAGTAATTCGTTCATGGTCCAATAGGGGTTCATGGGTGAACCTGATTTGTAGTTGACCATCGATCCATCCGGACGCTTATAGGTTTTCATCCAGTCCATGTCCAGGAAAAGTGGCATCCTGGTAATTCCTGAATGGGCTGCACTATTTGAGCCACCGGTTTCCGGTGGATTGTCCTGGTGTTGCCGCACGTAGTTGGCTTTCGCTTCTACTGTCAGGTTACGGGTGGGCTTCATGCTCACTACCAGGTTGACAGTCTGTCTGTCGAATTTATTGTTGGGAACGATGCCCTTATTATGCAGATCAGAAACAGAAAGCCGGTAGGATCCTTTATCTGTTCCCCCTGATACGCCGATGGTGTTGGTCAGCGTGCTTCCGGTACGGTAAAAATTTCTGAAGTTGTCGCCACTTTTGGCGGTGTAGGAAACGGGTCCCAGTTCGGGCCAGGTTTCAAACAGAACTTTTCTTCCATCGTACGGTCCACCCCAGTTGTCAAGCAGCCAACCCGGCCAAACGGACACCTGCTCACCATTTACGGTTTCGGTTCCAAAACTGAGGTAGTCGCCATCATAGCCGCCACCATATTTGTTTTGGTACGTAGGTATGGCGTTGAGCTCGTCAAAAGTGGCGTTCGAATTCACGTCAATGGTCATTCTCCCGGCCTTTCCCTTTTTTGTGGTGATCAGGATCACACCGTGTGCGCCGCGGGCTCCATACAATGAGGCCGCTGCCGGTCCTTTCAGTACATTTAGCGTTTCAATGTCATCGGGGTTGATGTTGCCGATGCCGTCATAATCGCGCTGACTGCCGAAAAGGGTAGGCACACCCAGGGTCTGGTTGTCGATAGGTACGCCATCGACAACATAGAGTGGTTGGTTATTGCCGAAAAGAGAGCTGCTTCCCCGGATCACTACATGCGATGATCCGGCAGGGCCACCTGACGACGGGTTCACGTGAACACCGGCTACCTTTCCTTTTAAGGAGTTCACAACGTTTGATTCGCGGGCTTCTATCAGCTTGCTGCCATCCACGGTTTGCGTGGTATAGGCAACAGACCTCTTTTCCCGCTTTACGCCAAAGGCGGTGACGATCACCTCGGACATTTCCTTGTCTTCGTTGACCATTGACACATTGATGGTGGTTTTGTCGCCGACGGTAAATTCCTGGGGTGCATATCCAACGTAAGAAAACAACAACGTGGCGGATGGCCTGGGTATCGAGATGGAGTATCTTCCGGTTTCGTCGGTGATAACCCCTTCTGATGTGCCTTTAATGGTGACGGTTATACCCTGAATAGGATTCTTGTCGGCGGCATTTGTTACTACCCCTGTGACCTTTTTTTCCTGACCATAAGCAGCGCTGGTCCCGATCAATAAGAGGCAGGGAATCAAAAACCTTAGCGTGAAACCTTTTCTTTTCATTACTATTAGTTTTGGTTAATTGGTGAACCTTAAGGTTAAATAAGGTTTTGCAGTTAAAACCTTTCGTTTCTTTATTTCTAAAATTAAGGGTTAATAATAATACGATCCAAGAAAAATTAAAAAGGTTAAATAAAAGATTAGCTTTCGAAACATTGAAATTAGGGCAGGCTTCCTTGGATTTGCCCCTGGGCGCTTAGTTTACCGGAAGGTTAGATAGGGAGTTTCTGTCTCACCCCAGGCTGTCCGACAGCCTGCTGGCGTTTCGAATTCCCGCTAGCTAAGGCAAGTTGCAAGACGCTGTCCGGATCTCAAAGTCTGGCTACGGGTGTAATTATTGCAACCAGTTCCTCTAAACACTTCTACATGGACAAATTAGAACTGAAAGGAACCTGGAATACTCTTAAAGGCAAGGTGAAGCAGGCACACGCCGATTTGACCGACGATGATCTTAAATATGAAGAAGGTAAGGACGATGAGTTATATGGTCGCTTGCAGACCAAGCTCGGAAAGTCAAAAGATGAAGTGATTAAGTGGCTGCGCTCGCTGGGTTAACTTTTTTTTGAAAAAAGTAAGCTCAAAAAAGTTCTTCTCTGAAGTAGAGGGACGTCTTCTTCCTTTTTTTGAAAAAAAAGGAAGCGAAAAAAACTTTGGCTGTCGCGAGAAAAGGCGAAAAACCGGCTTCTCGGGGCTGAAGAAAAACAAGTCACAGCTGGAGAATATATCCGGGCAATAGTAGGACTTACGGGCTAAGAATAATATTCGACTAGAGTAACATCTGTTTTTCTTCAGCCCGGAGATACGATTTTTAGTCTTTTCAATGTGAGCCTTGATTTTTTGCCCCGCTTTTTTATCAAGAAAAAAGCGGGATTAGTTCCATCACCTTCTGTCAAGAAAAAAGCGGGACATCTGTTCATTTAAACCCAAAAATAAATGGAAATAGAAATGTCACGATCATTGCCCATAAGCAGTAAACAGGTAGGTACGACGCAATAACTTTCCCCACACCGGATATATCAGCTTTCTTTGAAAGCACCCTGAACAATTGTGCTGTAACCAACAAAAGATTTATCAGGATCAGGACATTTCCACCCAGGACCGCAGCCCTGTTTGGCGTAATTCCCCATTCCGAAATCCTGAACAAAATGGCGGACAGGGCAATGCCATTTACAATTATCGTTACAACAGAAAGAAGAAAGAGAACCCAAATTTCCGCCTGGTTTCTGGTCGACTTTGCTGTTTCTGCAACAGAAAAGAAAATGATCGCCATAACACCCACTAATAACCCATTGAAAATTATTAAAAAGTCCCGGTCGTTATAAGGGTCTTTCCCTGAGTAAACCATGGCCACGAGATAAATGACCAGCATCACCAGCACAAGTGGACTGAATATTTTTGCAATTACGGGTGAAATCTTACCTACCAGTTGTGGATTGGCCTGGGTAAGATAGGTGCCAAGAATTGGTGCTGCCGGAAGCCCAAAAACTACCACGTAGTCGAAATAGAACTTTTCAATCTTAAGCCCGATCACCGAGAAAAGGCCAATGGTTACACCAGTCAGGATGCCCCCTGCTATCAGGATGAGACCGGTCATGACTATCAGGTCGCCAATGTATTTCAGAAAGCCAAGCCGCTTCTCATCGTTACTTTTGATCTCGCCCAGAAAAGCAAAACCTAATACCGACCATAGTATTAAAATTAAATGAAGACACGATAAAATCAAAGTGTCGCTCTTCTTATCATCGGGAAGGAAATTGATAAAAGCTAAACCAACGAGGGTTGTACCGACTATGAAAGCAATTTTGCTTTTTGATAATTTATTCTTCCAGGCAAAGAAAGCCGACAGCGCCGGAAAAATGACAAAACCGGCATTTCTGGTATAGAAAAACTCTTCGTCTATGTGAAAAAATGCCGGCAGCTTTGCGATCAAACCTGCCACCAGCGAAGCAATTATCACAAATAATATATCCCTGCCGGTCCCCCAACTGATCCCCTCACTTTCGTAATTCAGCCTCTCATTCCAGAAATCTGCGATTGTGTTGCCTTTAAGCTCCGGGTATAGTGTAGTAAACTCCCGCTTAAAATGGACCTTGCTTGTTCGGTACATCTTTTCGAGTTGCCTGGGGTCGTTCAGATGGATCAATATTTCGTCTTTCATGAGTTTTTATCTTATAAAACTTTGATTCTGATTAGCAATGAACTTTCAATCCCACCAGGTGCCGTCCAATCCTAAAAATTAGGTTTTGTTTATTTAAGCAATTTCTTGTTTTCTTAAAGCCTTTTAAATTCAAAGCGATAGTATAAAAAAATATATGTTTGCCTCCTGCGATATCTGACTGTTTTCTTACCTTTTTCTATGTAAAAAGCACTTTGAATTTCAAAGTTAAAAAGAAATTTGTGATTTTGCAAGATTTGGCAAAATAAATTTTCGCAATCTCCTGCGGGGCAGAGTTGAAGCGCCCGTATGCCTTTCAAACCACCGGGTATATTTGTTCCACAACCTTCATATTTCGTTGCGGAGGGCAGTGTAACGACGATTGATTGGATCGGTAAACCACCCGCAAGCTCAGTAAGCAAACCTCAATGTAGGTATCCAACTTGCCGAAATGTAGTCCCTTCAGAGGACGCGGTGGCGGCGATTTCTTTTTAAAAATTTCTTATGTTCATATGTTCATATATATGGTTTTTTGTTTTATCTTGAAAATGCCAAATAAGATTGCATGCCTACGCCATACAGGCTTTATGCCGATCTTTCCGATAACGATCTGTTTAGTTTGATCAAAGGCCGCAATTCGCTGGCCTTCGACGAGCTGTATTATAGATGGAAGCCGATTCTCCTGGATTGGGCACACCGAAAATTACAATGCCGGGAAAGTGCCGAGGACCTGGTCCATGATCTTTTCCTGAATTTTTATATGCGTAGCAGCACGTTGAGTTTTACTGTTTCGCTGCAAGCCTATCTCCATACCGCCATCCGGTATAAGGTTCACAACAATATCCGATCGAAAATCACACGCGAGAAATACGTTAGAAAGCTTTTCGCCGCGGGTGATGATAGTACCGGCCCGGCGCCTTCAGTGGAATTTAAAGAATATGGCGAAAGAGTGGAGCGAACACTCCGATCTCTTTCACCACAGTGCAGAAAGGTCTTTGAATTGAGCAGAGAGGAAGACTATTCTTATAAAGATATTTCAGGCAGGCTGGGTATCTCACTCAGTACAGTCGAGAAGCATGTTTCAAAGGCCTTAAGGATCCTTCGCAAAAACGTGCAGCCGGAGTACTAGAATCGGGCCAGTGTGGCCAATGGCAAAGCCTTCCATGTCTTGGTTGAGATGTTATCCATATTAAGTAATGCTTGTGACAATATTCCACTTCTATCACCAAAAAGTCTTTTCCGAAAGTCCCGTTTCTGACCAATTTTAAGGGGTAAAGACTGCCCGACAACCCTATGGGATGAACTCGAATACCCTGCCTGCTGAGGCAGTCTTCCATTTGTCTGTCCTGAATGGAAGTACCGGCAGGCCCTGGGAATTGTACAGGTCAAGGCTGCCAGGGTTGTCTGACCAGGCGTATCTCACCGCGACAGGTCGATTTACCGCCTCACTGAAAACGACAACAGAATTCCCTTTGATTTTTGCCTTTGCCCATCGAAAAACACGGTCTGAGGCTGCAATTGCAAAGCCCCTTACATATCCGTATTTGTCCCGGGTTATAAGCTTCGGGTTGCCTTTAAAGCGGATGACGATACTGTCGCTGCTGATGGACATTGTGTCGTAAACGGGACTGGTTTGAATGGTGTCGTAGTTATAAACCAGCTTCAGCGCGGCGATTCCAAGACGCTCACCAACATCTTTTTTGTTCCTGGGATGAATGTCTGCCGAATCTCCGATGTCTACGGCAGTGGCCAGTCCAGTGTTGGGCACCGAGAGAGCCTCAGATTGGGCCTCGCGCAATTCGGCCCACTCGCTTGGTCCTGGCTGAACGCTTTCCGCGTAATAGTTTGCTAACTGTACAAGTAAAAACGCGAGACTGTCGTCGTGAAACTGCAGTCGCCAGTCTTTGATCATCGCGGGCAGCAACTTCTGGTACTCTTCAGCGCGGGACGCGTTGCCTTCACCCTGGTACCAAATAAAACCCTTCAATGACAGGCTGGTTGCCGGATGGATATTGGCATTAAAAAGTATGGACGGCGAGGCAAACAGATTTGCGTTTGCCACCTTTGGTCTGACAAAACCGGAGCTGTCTATTTTCTTTCCTTCTTTCATTTTCCATTCGCCTGCAAGCTCGGTGTCCCAAAACATATTGTACATGCCGCCCTTTCCGCCCGCGTCAAACACCCTAACGACTATTACATTATCCTTCGCCTTAATAATCGAGTCCGGAACCTGAAAAACGGAGAAGTTCTGATTGCCGTATGTTTCCCCAATTTTCGATCCATTGATCCAGGCGATACAATAGTCATCTACCTGACCGAGGCTGATCGAATAAAAATTTCCGTTATGATGCTTTAACGTGTCAAATTTTTTCTCATACCAGACTGATCCATGAAAATCGGAAAGATTTTGCTGATCGAAGTAATTTGGAACAGTGACCGTTTTCCAGGTTTCGAATTTTGTTGTGGGAGAGTACCATTTTTCGTCCAGACCAGGATCTCCATTGAGGTAATAGTTGCGTTCCCATTCAGGCTTTATTTTTTCAAAAGCCTCATTGAGTTGTTTGACGCTTTTCTTCGGAGCAAGGTATTCATTGTAGTATTTTTCAAATTGAGGAAATTGATGAATCGCTTCCGGGCTCATCCATGTTTCGATAGAGGTAGCGCCGAGGTTGTCGCTCACCAGCCCGATCGGAATGTGTAAATGCTCCTGCAGATACCGTCCGAAAAAATATCCGACGGCTGAAAAATCCTGAATGGTTTCTGTGGTTGCCTTTTGCCATACACCACTAATAAGCGTGTCCTGTGGTGTAAAGTCCACCGAAATACCGGCCGTAAATATTCTGATCTGATCGTTGTTGTCTTTGATCGGATCAGCCAGCTTGTTTGCAAGTTGGCGGACATTAAACTGCATGTTACTTTGTCCGCCGCACAACCACACATCGCCAAAGAGGACATTGTTTAGCCGGATGGTGTTTTTACCGCGAATCACTATTTCATAGGGCCCCCCGGCATGTTGCGGTGGCAGGATTACTGTCCACTTAAGATCCTTTCCTGGTTTGGTCTTGTAACGGGTTTCCTTAAATGTAATTTCAACGTTTTCGTTTTTGTCTGCCCATCCCCAAATCTTGCAGGACTTGTCTCTTTGCAATACCATGTTGCTTTCGTAGAGGTTCGGAAGCCTGACATTTGCATAGATCATGTTTCCTGAAAGCATCACCCCCAAGATCAAAAGAATATAAGCGACCTTCATTGTAATGTCGAATTTAGTGATTAAACAGCTGACGTTTGCAATCCGTTTCGGACTGGTGCCGGAAACAAATCTTTATTTGCAGGTAGGGTTTTTTCATTGTCAGGGGACTATATATGATCAGGGAAGAGACAAAACCTGGTGTTATTCACAGTATATGTCACAGTAGTCTCATTTTACATCAATGTCCTTATGCAGATAGTTCAATTTTTTCCCGCCACCCTGATCCATTCAAATTTCAAATCGCCGATTTTTATTTCAAAGATGAATAATTTACAATTGAAGGGGTGCCGACTGTTGGCAATTTTTCTTTTTCAGATGCTGGCCTGGCCATCTCTCTGCAAAGCGTACAACATAGCTCCGGACGCCAAAGTTTCAACCTCGACTATTTTGGATTCGTCGTTTGGAGGTAAGCGCGCTACCGATGGCGTTATAGGAGTGGAGGGCAGGGGTGAGTGGGCCTGTGACGGGGTGACGACGAGTTGGGGTGACATCCGTTATCCATGGATTCAGCTCGACTGGGAAAAGCCGCAACAGATAGATAGGATTGTTCTGTTCGACCGGGCCTCATTGACTGATAACATTGCGGGTGGTAAACTCCAATTTAGTGATGGAACTGAGATTCAGGTTGTTGAAATTCCAAAGGACGGACAAGGCAAACTTCTGCGATTCCCCGCAAAAAAAGTTTCATGGGTTCGTTTTCAGGCAACGGATGGAACGGGAAAGGACCTGGGGTTTTCAGAAATAGAAGTGTACACAGCGAGGTCGGAAGCCAGTGATTTTGTTTCCTGGGTAGATCCGTACATAGAAACAAATCGTGGTCGTTATTTTTTCTTTATCACGGGAAGCAGACCTTTTGGGATGGTCGGCGCCGCGCCACACACGCGGAACAAAGACCAAAATGGCGGCGGGTACAACTACAATGAAAACGAAATACTGGGGTTCAGTCAGATTCACTCCTGGATGATTTCGGGAGTTGAAATCATGCCAACGGACTCGCAAGTGAATCCTGTAGGAGGCGAGCCGGCCTGGAAATCAAGGTTTAGTCATGATGACGAAATTGTGGAGCCGGGATATCA